>Ga0209702_10000378_pt1 | contig 92447 bp, 81 predicted proteins | sample FRY01_FD_187210 | JGI IMG/M metagenome (GOLD analysis project Ga0209702, IMG submission 187210) | Freshwater microbial communities from Lake Fryxell liftoff mats and glacier meltwater in Antarctica - FRY-01 (SPAdes) (version 2) | ecosystem: Environmental > Aquatic > Freshwater > Ice > Glacier... | reverse complement strand
TCAGATAGAAGGATCCTACTTCGAGACTGAGAATGAATACACCATTCTCATGTACTACCGGGATATCGGTTTGGATTATGATCAATTGATCGGGGTCAAGACCATTTCAACAAGGGATTTCTTCTGAGTATGTGTGAAAAACTCTACTCCCGTTTTTCTACTGCCCTTGACTTCAGCGTCTATGACCATATCGTCATAGGATCTGGAATGGGCGGTCTGACCGCTGCTACTTGGCTCGCTAAGGCCGGACTTAAAGTGGCCGTTCTTGAAAGGCATTACGTTCCTGGCGGCTTCACTCATTCATTCAAGCGCAAGAAAGGTTTCAGCTGGGATGTGGGAGTACATTATGTCGGAAACGTAGGCAATGATAGCACATTGAAGCGCTTCTTTGACTTCATCACTGATGAGAAAATCGAATGGGAATCTATGGGAGATGTCTATGATGTAGTCCATATTGGAGAAGACCGTTTTGAGTTCAAAGCAGGCAAGGAGGCCTTCAGGTCTCAGATGTGCAGCTATTTCCCTACTGAAGGAAAAGCCATAGATGCATATCTGGAATTGATCGATAAAGTAAGTGCCACTGCGAGTGGATTCTTCCTCGAAAAAACTTTCAAGCCTTTCTTGAGCAAAACATTGGGAAAGTTCTTCAGAAAGAGATTTGCGAAATACAGTCAGCAGACTACCCATGATGTTCTGACTTCATTGACCCAAGATAAAAAGCTGATTGCTGTGTTGTGTGGGCAATGTGGGAATTATGGATTGAGCCCAAAAAAGAGCAGTTTCTCAGCTCATGCCATGATCGTCAATCATTTTATGGAAGGCGGATATTATCCTAAAGACGGATCTCCCCAAATTTCTATCAGAACCATGGAGACTCTTGTAGCACTGGGTGCTGATATCTTCATCAAAGCAGATGTGCAAGAGGTCTTGGTCAAAGATTCCAAGGTCCAAGGCATTATGGTAGATAATCATTTCATTCCCTGTAAGAGTGTGATTAGCAATATTGGCGTGAGGAACACTTATGACAAATTGCTCAGCAAGGAATCCCAAAATATTTCTGGTTTCGATTTCAAGGATGTAAAGGCAAGCAATGGGCATCTCTGCTTGTACGTTGGTCTGGATGGAACTGGTGTTGAGTTGGAGCTTCCAAAGCACAATGTCTGGCACTTTGAAAAAGCGGACCTAGATTCGACCATTGAAGAGGTGGAACTGGAAAATGCCTCAGAGAAGTTTAGCTATATCTCTTTCCCTTCAGCCAAGGATTCTGCATGGGAAGAAAAACATCCAGGAACTTCTACTATTCAGGCACTTACCCTTGGGAAATACGAATGGTTCTCAGACTATGATGATCTGCCTTGGAAGAAGCGTTCTGAGAAGTATAATCAGCTAAAGAAAGAATTCGAGATTTCTATGATGAATAAACTGTACAAGCTCTTTCCTAAAATCCGTGGAAGGGTCTTGGTCACGGAGGTCTCTTCGCCCCTTTCTACGAAGCATTTCGCTAATTATCAAGAAGGTGAGATCTATGGATTGGCCCATAGTCCTGAACGTTTTGATCTGCCTTTTCTACGCTTCGAGACCCCTATTAAAGGGCTGCGAATGGTGGGACAGGATATAACGTTGGTTGGTGTTGCTAGCGCCATGATCTCAGGAGTTCTCTGTGCGACCACCATCTTAAAATTCAATAGCTGGAAGCTATTTCGGGATATGGGAAAGATGTGATCTCATCTTTCATCAATGAGCAAAATGGGCTTGCGAGATCCTTTGGGAAAACGAAGTGATTTCATAGTCTCTGCGTCTAAGAATTCGATCCCTGGAACTACTCTTAATTTAGCTCTGAAATGATCTTTGATTGACAGGATCAATGCTTCGTCTTGGGAAGAACTGTTCATCTTCAATGAGATCACATCCAATCCCAATTCATCTTTGCTCAACACGATAACGAAGCTGTCTAGTTCCACGAATCTGTTCAGGACATTAGACAAGGCTGGCGGATAAAGTGTGGTTCCTCTGAACTTAATCATCTGCCCTTTACGACCTATAATGGGACCGAGGCGCAGGGTGTTTCTGCCGCATGAGCATGGAGCATGATGAGCTTGTACCATATCACCTGTCTTGAACCGGATAAGCGGCATGGCCTCTACTCCGAGATGGGTAATCACCAACTCTCCTACTTCGCCTTCATTCACTTCATTTCCAGCCTCATCCAATATTTCAACAATGACCAATTCAGGGTGATGATGTCCTCCCTGATGCTGCTCACATTCTGTGAATGCTGTGCTCATCTCTGTACTGGCATAGGTGCTGAATAATTCAATATCCCAGCCTTGCTTGATACGTTCAGCCAATGGATTCATTCCAAGACTCTCCTCTCTTATTGGCTCTCCTATGCAAAGAGCCGCTCTCACTGAAGTTGCGCCCAGATCTATGTTCATCTCCTTAGCATATTGGATCATCTTCAATAAAAAAGAAGGAACTGCGATGAGGAAAGTTGGTTTAAGTTTCATGATGGAATCCCAATGCATCTCTGGATTCGCTGATCCTACACGAATGATTCCTGCGCCTAATTTCCTGGCTCCTAAGAAATATGCCAGACCCGCCATGAACTGCCGATCTATGGTGGTCATTAATTGCAATACATCCTTTTTTCCTATTCTGGCACAGGCAAAGGAAATGGCTTCATTATATGCTAGACGGTCCAGATCCTTATCGCTCAATGCTAAGGTGACTGGCTCTCCCAGTGTGCCTGATGTGCGCACATAATCGATGATTTCTTCTTGCTGTACACAGAGGAAATCCTTGTTCTGATTCTGAAGGTCTTCTTTGCTGGTCAATGGGATCTTCCTCAAATCTTCCAAGCTCCTTATAGAGCTTGGATCTATTCCATGAGCCATGAAAACACGCTGATAATATGCCGAATGCTCAGCAACATGGTCCAAGCTCTTCCTCAATTCCTTTTCTTGGAAAGCTCTGATCTCAGCGCTATTCTTAAATTCTATTTCGGGCTTCATCACTTCAGTTTTCGCTCCAATTTCTTGATCCGCTTCGCAATGTCTTCTTTTTCATCCAAGGTGGTCACCTCTTTAGAGGCTGCTGTCTTGAAATTAGTCAAAGCTTTTTTTAAGGAATCATGCTCCTGTTGATACAGCGCGACAAGGTAATAGGCTTCATAATACTCAGGATTTAATTGGGTCAATTCTTCTAGAATACCAGGATTAGCCAATTCCGATTCGTCCTCTAAGCTCTTCAGCAAGATCCTTCTTAATCTCCTGTATTGTTCATAATCACTGAACTCTTGGCTATGGAGGAATGGATCCTCAGGGATGGTCAATAAAGTATTGGCCGATGTTATATTGGGGCCTGCCGTATGGTCAACATTGAAAATATCATGTAAGTCATAGGCCACATATTCGCCTAATTGATAAGGATTCGATGAGACCCAGACTTTCAGATCCTCAGGTTGGAAAATGACGGAATGATGGGCTAATAATTGGTTCAATGATTTCTCATTTCCGTTTCCAATCGCTTTATCCTGCAATCCTGTTCGGGTTCTCAATATTTCTGCTGCGATCAGCGGATCCACCTTTTTATTCTCTGCCAATAGCTCGGTCATACGTTCATATCTATAGACAGAATGGCTTTCTTCCATGTGTTCCTTGTTCTCTTTTTGATCAGCCAATAATTCACTCTGAAAGTGATTGGAACAGATGAGCTCTCCTGTATTCTGGACTTCATAAACATCCAGTTTATCCGGGGATACTTCAATGATGATGGCCTTATGATCCGTAGCACTTCCTACCATGATAGATTCAGAGACGAAGAGTCTCCTGGTCTTAGCTATGGCTAGCGCTTCATCCAAGTTAGATGCATATTGGAGGATCTCTCTAGTAAGGATAGAGATAGGGGTCTTAGCCGAGAATGGAATTTTAGAATGTCCTGCGTTGATGGTCACTGTCATCCCTTTCTCATTCATCCCTGATACCACGCCCATCATCCCTGCCCACGTCACTGACATGAAGCTGTTCCCTCTTTCAGGATCAATGAACGCTATTACTTTTTCTTTGGCAAAATCATCTCCTGCATAGAAATCGAAATTCCTTCCGAGCAATAATTTGCCATCCGCTGAATGATCATCCCAGACCGCAAATGAGGTACATCCCACCAAGGCCAGACCCTGCACTGCATGACCTATATCGTGCGCTCCGTGTAAGTACAGAATGCGCATATATGGATCTGCCAAATAATCGTAATCATGTCCGGCATACTGGGAAAGGCCATAGATCTCAGCCTTAAATTCATTATCGATATACCTGTACATCTTCCTATTGAAATAGGCCAGAAATCTCCTAAGTAAAGCTTGCTTGGACTTAGAAGGAATGATATCAGTGACATTGGAAAAGAAATAAGATTCCTGCTTCTCCAATAGCTCCTTTGTCATCAGTCCTGTTTTTAATCCACGCTGAAGTGGGTCTCCTGAGATGTAGAGTTCCCATTGACCAAAACTATTCTTCAGAAGTCGGTCATTCCCCGTTCTGAAACATGAGTCATTGACTTGATTACGAGTAGGAAGTGTGTCATCAAATCCAGACAAATCAGGCCGATCACGGATTGATCTCTTAATCCCACATGAAGAGAGGATCGCGAAAACAAAAACAAAGTAAAGTATTCTATGGAGTCGAGACCTGAGCATTTCAGTGCATGCCTTTTAGCATTTTCTCTGGACGTTCCATGCACAGTCGCTCTTTATAATCTAGCCATTTCTGACCGCGATATTTGCGCATAAGGTTATCAAAGTTCCTCATGATGAGCACATTATAAAGCATATTAGTAAATCCTTTAATTGTAGGCGGTAGAGCGCGAAGTGTCATGGGTAATCCTCCATTCAGGTATTTGATGTAATGCCAATATCCACTGGGCATGTAGAGCGCATCACCATGTTCCATATCTACTTGTGTCCCTTCAGCATATTGCAAAGCAGGATACTTCTCGAAGTCTGGATCATCCATGTCTATCTTGTCAATGTTATGGATGGAAAATGGAACTTGATACAGATATTTAGATTGTGCCTGAGAAAATAAAAGCACACTTTTCTTTCCTTGGAAATGGAAGTGCATACTATCAGGAAGGTCTATGTCATAATGCATGAATACACGAGAACGTCCGCCACCGAAGAAGAGGGAAGGAAGTCTTTTGAAAAACTTCAACCCGATATCAGGATATTCGAAATCCTTCAATAGGTGAGGCATGCGATCCAAAATATTGTAGAAGAAGATGCGCAAATCTGTGGGTTCGGTCTTGAGTAATTCTATGTAATCATAGAGTTTCATTTCCTTGACAGGAGCATAGACACTTTCTGTCCCTTTGGCCGATTCATTATTAAAAAGCGGCACCACCTGATCTCCAGCACTCTTCTGAACATAGGCAAAATTCCATTTCTCATAAGCTGGCCAATCCTTGGTCAGACCCTCAACAAGCACTGCAATTACAGGATTCCTGTAATTCTTTATGAATTCCACCTTAGTGATGCCTTTAACTCGAATAACCGGCACCGACTTGACCCTGTTCATGAGCTTGGAGTGTTTTGATGTTCTTCTTTATTGGCTTCAAGAATCCTTTTCAATAGGTGGTCCCTTCCTATAAGCTCAGAGCAGGTCAATGCCGCCCCGATAGTCACACCGAGTATGCCGTGCATGTTCAGACATTGACCTGTGAGAAGGAGATTAGGCACTTTGGTCCTTGGTGAAATGAATGACCTGAGCGGATTAGCAACGTCCTTAATATAACCATATGCGCCTCCACGCGGGCAATTGATATAATCCCTGAATGACAGAGGGGTGGAAGAATAATAAGCTAAGATGCTATTCTCCAATTCAGGAAATTTCTTACACACTTCCTTCAAGAGCACCTGTGATTTCTCCTCCTTGAATTTCTCATAGGCTTCACCCCGTTCCTCCTTCTCAGCCACCGTATTGAAGCTCTCCTCCCACTGCTGCACTTCATCATAATTCATGTAGACCATGATGGTCAAGTTCTCTCCCCATTCATCCATGTTCTTCTTCACGCCCATGGAGATCATATAACTCTCAGGCCAGGACTCTTGCGTATAACTCTGCGTGTCCCATACCCTTTCATATTTTTTAGAATGGTAATAATTACAATTATGGTAGGGATAGGTCTCTGGTTTCAATACGACATAAAGGCTGAATGCCGAAATAGTATTCTCAATAGCCAGCACCCGCTTCGCATAGGATTTCCGGAAATGTTCCTTTCCAGCCATCATTATGGTAAACTTGGGATCTACGTTAGAGATGAATGTGCTTCCTTTCACAACCGTTCCGTCCTTCGTCACTGCGGCTGAGACTTTATCTTCTTCATACTCGAAATGAAGGACTTCTTTATGATTGAATGCATCTCCGCCATGATCTCTGAGTCTTCTTATCAACAATTTTGTGATTTGACTACCGCCATTCACGCAACGATAAGAGCTCTCGATGTATGAATTCACGGTCAAGGCATGTACATAGAAAGGTGTCCTTTCTGCGTCTCCAGCATACAAAAGATTGGACGCGCTGAGTACAGCTCTTAATCGCTTGTTCTCGGTGACGCTATCAATGTAATCCTTAGCGTTAAGTGCGAATAGATAATTGTTCTCATAATAAGGTTTTCCTGCTCTCAGTTCATAAAGTGGAAATTGGCTGCAGGTGTCCTTCAATTTATCGCAATATTCTCTGATTCCTTTTTCCTCTTCCGGAAAATCCTCAAGTAGCACCTTAATGAAATTATCATATCCCTGTGCATGCCGGTATACCTTTTCATCGTCCCCGAAGCTGATCACATCGAAACCATCTTCCTCTAATTTCTTCAATTCAAGTTCATCGATGATGCCCAGGTATTTAAAATATTGATAGAGATTCTGACCCTTGCTTAGACCACCTAAATAGTGAACTCCTGTATCGAAGATACTGCGGTTACGAACGAAGGTCTGTAAGTTCCCTCCGTACTGAATATTCTTCTCAAGAACACAGACACTCTTGCCTTCTTTGGCCAACATAACAGCGCAAGCCAAGCCGCCAAGGCCACTTCCTATGATTACTATGTCATAATAATCCTTCATCCTTTCTTCTTACCAAAAGCCACATAGCACTCGTTTCTTTCCAGTTCAATTAATCCCATTTCCAATATCCCATTGCCCAATCTCTTTTCTTGATCAAGGAATACAATGATCATTTCATGTGTGATCAAAGAAGGGCTATTCTCAAATGTACAGTTATTGGAATCAAGGATTACCACCTTGGAACTGATGTTCGACATTACGTCTATTTTATCTGGAATATGCAGATTCTCTGTCCTAGCTGTGAGATGCCTTTCCCTCAGATAGTCTCGTTCATCCTTATCATCCATGTAAAGATGCACTGTCCTTTCAGGCTCATCACAGAGCAGAAGTATGGCCCAATGCCCTGCTCCCTCCGTAAAACATGAGATTACTTCCCTAGGACCGATGAGATGGCTTAGATCCTGATAGGATTTTGCATGCTTCTTCAAGTCATTTTTCAGTGCTTTATAAGAAGTAAAATCACTGTAGCGATAATGTTCAATCACCATACGATGAAAATAATCCTCGCATTCATATTGTCTTCTTGCGCGATCATATTCCGCCTTGAAATAAGCCGATATCTTCCTGGTTTGGGTCCTAGAATTTTCTCCATATTCTTTGGATCCAAACGGAATGCGAGCTAGGATCTCTATATTAATCGCTCCGTCTTGAATGACATATTGATTCTTAGGCAAGACCTCTGAATTCCCATGAATAAGCACAGGAATGACATCCAATTCCATCTGCTCGGCAAGATAGAAAGCACCCTTATGGAATCGTTTGATCTTATTGGTCAATGACCTTGTCCCTTCAGGAAAAGCCATGAGATTATAGCCTTGAGCGACTTTCTGTCGCAGGTGCAATACTCCTCCTTGAATTCCACTACTTACAGGATAGAACCCGCCCATCTTTACGACCTTTCCGAATATGGGTGAGTTATATACCCAGTCATTGACCAAAATGATGATCCTAGGATGTAACATCAGAAGGCTGAGTATATCTGAGAAAGAAGTGTGATTCGCGATGATCATTCCGGGCTTCTCGAAAGTCTCACCATGGACATTGATGATGCGCTTCTTTAAAAATGGATTCGTATAAAGCACGGACTTAAAGAATGTAGAGATAAATTTATGGAATACTTTGAATTTTAATTTCTTGCTCAAAGGCAAAAGTGGTATCAAGGTAACACTCAGAATTGAAAATATAAATGCGCCTATCCCGAAGTATGTGAAGGAGAAGATTGAATACAATAATTCCCTGATACGCGTGGGCGCCTTCGTCTTGCTCCCGATGAAAATTTCAAAGAGAATAGGCTGAAGCGTGAAGGACATCAAGACCGCTGAGATCACTCCTATCATGCAGACCACGGATATGGTGTACAACGCGGGATGCTCAGCAAAGACAAGCACTCCTATCCCGAGCACTGTGGTCAGTAAAGACAGCAGGATGGAAGTTCTATAGGTGCTCAGATTATTCTCTCCTGTGCGCAAACTTCTCAGCAGGCCATTGCTGATGAAGATGCTGTAATCTATTCCTAATCCGAAGATGAAGGTGCTGATGATGATGTTAAAAATATTGAAACTAATACCCAAGAATGCCATCAACCCTATGGTCAAGAACCAGGTGAGACAGACAGGGATCAAGGTCACCAAGGTCATGGGAATATCTCTATAGAAGATCAGCAATATTAGGGTCACCACGATGAATGAATAGAGGATCAATTCATTGAATTCATTTTTTAGATCTCCTAGGAATATCTCATTCATCTCCTTGCGATCTATGGCCAGTACGTGATCCATTCCTTTGAAAGAAGCCTTGAGTGCAGCTTCTTGTTCATCGCTTACCTTGACCAAGGTGGTGATGGTATTGAAGCCTTCTACTTCGCTTAAGAAATCATCCAGATGCACCAGTGACAACGCATCGTAATCATGCATTCCGAGCGTCTTGAAATCCTTGTCGAGCAGCATATAAAACTCTGAGAAGGTCTCAGGATTGAATCCTAGTTCAGAGCCATGAGTGATCAGGGAATTCCTGGTCGCATCTATTCTTTCCTTTACCCAAAAAGATTTCCAGCGAGCAATGCGTTTTTCTTGCGCAGCTTTTGAAAGCACTATTCCTCCTATGGAACTGAAGTCCTTAATCTTTCCTTCTTGTTCCATTGTTCTTAACATCTGGAAGAGGATGCCATTGGTCTCTATCGCAGTTTGAAGTGAATCATCATAGGTACAGAAGTAGATGGAACGTGACGAGAAATCAGTGAGTGCATCCAAGTCTTTCTCTGCTTGTTGCAATTCCACTGGAAAGAAATTCAAGTTGTTCAAGTCCTTATCAAATATGACTTGGTCATACTGGAACATGCAAATCAGCGTGAGCAATATCAATCCGATCGCTGCCCAACGGTTCTTGTGTATGGGATAGGCCGCCACTTTATCCAACAATGTCATTCTGGGACGTTCAACTTGCTTAGGTCGATAGACCAAAGGAATGAAGATCAATGCAAAACATGAAGCTCCCAATACTGATATTCCAGCAAATAATCCCAGATCCTGTAAGGCTTGTGAATCAATTAAAAGCAAGCAAGCAAAAGCCAGAGAAGTGGTCAAGCTGCTCATCAAGATAGGACGACTCACATCTTTATACAGTCCTCTTACATCAGGTTCGATGCGCAGATGTGTGAGAATGTGTAGGGAATAATCCAGCGTGATTCCGATCAATACAGCGCCTATTCCAAGTGAAATAGCCGAGATTTCATCTCGTATCAATACCAAAATCGCGATAGCCAACAAGGCTCCGAAAATACTCGGAGTAAAAAGCAATAAAGGAACAGATACATTTCTATAAAATAGAATGAATATCAACAGCAAGAGCAACATAGCGATACCCACTGTGAGATTTATATCATGCTTGATCTGATGGGCATTTGCCACTGCCACCAGAGGAGAACCAAAGACCTGACTTTTTGCTTTTCCAGCGAAGGCTGAGGCGAGATCCAGATCCAGATCATGCAGATAATTGACCAGAAGTTCATTCTGACCAGTCTCCGTGGAGCCCATCCCTGGACTAATGAAGAGAAGGAGATTGGTCTTATTTACATTGACAAGGAAACCTTCATGCATGGTGAAATCATCTCCCAGACTCAGCTGTTTCAATTTCTCTAAAGCAATGAATGAGATTCCCAATGGATCGCGCAGAATCCCCTTCTTAACTATGATCCCTGAAGGAGAAATAAGTGTTCTGAAATTGCTCTTGGTCTTTTCTTTTATCGAATCATCCTCCAGCTCAGCAGCGATTTTTTCGTAATCTGATTCTTCTAAAAGCAAGGGAGCATTCTCATATGCGAATTCCATCACGGATGCCATATCTTCATCTCCTGAACGTCCTTGTATACTCACGATACGAAACTCAGGATGGGCTTCCAAGCTATCTAGATATGCGCTTGCATAAGCTGTCAAATCATTGATATCTCCTTCTTTACCTATGGAGATATTGACAATGATCTTATCCTTGAACTTCACTGAATTCAAGACTTTTTTCAAATCTTGATGTTCCTCGTCTACTGGGATGAGCTTGGAGATATCCTCCTCGAAACTTACTCTTGAACCAAGTAAGGCCAGTAAGGAAATAGCTGCCAATAAAATGAACCAAGCGATTCTCCTATGCTGATCCAGATACTGGTAGATATGGAAGAAAAAATTATCCAAGTTGTGCGGATCTTTTACGATCTATCAAGCTGAAGATCAGATAGGAGACCAGCCCGAAGACCGTGGCAGAAATGATTGCCAGAACGAAGCTTCCGATCAAGTATGCTTCCAAGTGTTTTAAAAATTCATAATCTTGCATCAAATCCTTCATAGAGTATTTTACATCATGACCCAGGACATAATTTCCTACTGTGGAACTGGCCAGTAATAGGAATGGTATAAAAGGAGGAAGGCTGATATTGCTCATTGCAAAGGCAATCGCTTTGTTCATGTTCAAAACGGCAGCTAAGAAGATCACAATCACGGTATGGAAGCCCCAGAAGGGACTCAGCCCGATTCCGATACCCAAGGCTACTGACAAGGCTTTCTTCCTAGGTGAATCATTATTTCCCAGAAGGTCTTCCTGTAAGAATTTCTTGAATCCAATCTTCCTTACCCTACGGATCAAATCTCTGGGTTTGATGTAAAATATGGCTATGATCACCAGTACCGTATTAAGGACACTGATGCGCGCGAAATCCTTGAATGGCCTGAAGTGAGACACTCTTTTCTCAAGGTCATAATGCACTTGGATAGGGATATTCTTTACCGCCATCCCTTTCCATGCTGACTTTACGATGACCTCTATCTCGAATTCGAATTTATTGGTCCATAAATTCAGTTTCTTCAATGGTTCCATTGGATACAGCCTGAACCCCGATTGAGTATCCTTCAAGCTGATTCCCGTTTCGAACCAGAACCAGAAATTAGAGAATTTATTCCCGAAGCTGCTTTTCTTGGGCACGGAATCCTGATTCATGTCGCGAGCTCCTATAAGGAGCACTTGGTTTGTATCTTCGGATTTCAAAGCCTCAAGAAATCTAGGGATATCCTCTGGGAAATGCTGTCCGTCAGAATCTATGGTGATTGCATGGCTATACCCTTTCTGAATCGCTCGTTGAAAACCCTCTTGCAGGGCCTTTCCTTTCCCCGCATTGGCGGGAATTTGAATCAGATCCAGCTGAGGATAGGATTTTAGGATCTGGGCCGTAGAATCGGTGGAACCGTCATTGACCAAGATAATCCTATCTGTCTGAATAAGTACACGATCTATGACCCCAGCCAAGCTTCCTTGGTTGTTATAAGTGGGTATGATCACACAGTAATTCGTCATTTCCTTGCTCTGAATGGGCCCAGACAACAAACACAACCCTATCAAGGGAATGCAGCACAAGACACCCTGACAAATCTAGTAATACCGACTACAATAACTCAGTCGCGATGAGGCTGTTTTTCAGCCTCTGTGAATTGGGGAGATTGGAGGATGAATCCGGTCAATGTTCTCTTGAGCGAAATATCTTTTACTTCTTTGAAATGAGCTAGGATAAGGGCCTTATCAGCCGGAATATCGCTTCTGTAACCCAGGATCTTCGGGGTGTTTTCTTGGATGCTCATGCGTATGAATCGCAGCTCTATGTTCTTAGGCGAGTTAAGGACAGCCTGCTCTATGAGCTTGGCTCCTTCTTGGAAGCACTTCTTCTTCTCATCCTTAACCTGACTATATCTGGCTTTTAATGCTAAGGAAGCGCCCTTATATCCAATAAGTTCTACCTTGTCCTTCATTCCCACTGTTGATAGGGAATTGACAAAATCCTCAGCTTGCGTGGCATCTTTGGATGAAGCCACATAATCCTGCCTTACTTTCTCCAGGTCAAAAATCGTCCCAAAAAAAAGCATTCCAAGAAGCGATATGCTCAATAATATCTTCATGCCAGCACCTCGAATTCAGCACTCAGCTTCAATGCTGGAACTTCTTTGGCCAAAGCCACTGCTTTCACTTTCACCTGATCCTCATCTGATGATATTTCTATTTCAAGATTGATCAAGGGATCCTTCTCAGGATTGATGATAGCCATGAACTTGATATTGGACGACCTTCTTAGAAAGATCTCCTTGCCTATTGACTTTTCTGCTAATTCCTTGATTATCTGAATCATACAGACTCCTGGCATAATTGGATTTCCCGGAAAATGACCCTTGAAGATATCATGCTCTTTGTGCAAGAAAATCACTGCTCGGATCCTATTCTCTTCTTGATTGAAAGAGCGTATTTCATATAGATTCTTAATCAACATCCTTTATTCTTTTACCAAATATTTCAATTCCATATCCAATTTCATATTGAAATGATGGATCTCAATGAACTCAGCTTGACCTTTCGTTTTTTCCACGAAACGGATCTCCATCTTAGGCTTTCTCCAAGATGCTAGCATGATTTTATTCAAAGCTGAATCACCAAGTTCAGAGTAATAATAAGTATACTTATTCTCCCATGGGCTCCGTATAACGAGGTCTTTTCCTGATTCGAATGCCCTGCTGGCCTCAGACCGTTCTCTGATCAAGATCCCCAAGTCTTGTTCCAAGGTCTTAATCAAGAGCTTTTTATCCAAGTCTTCCATGATATAATCCTTACTGAATTCCCCATTGATAAAGGAAAAATCGAAAATCTTAGATCCGAATTCACTGGTCATCACCATGCGATGTTGATTCTCATCCAATCTTTTGATGATGAGAATACCTCCAAAGAAGCGGCCATAGACCTCCATGCGCATCTTGTAGACATAATCTTTTTGAGGATTGGAAAAATAGTCGTTGACCGTTTCATCCTGTTGCAACATCCTTTGTTGAAAGCCTTGGGTGATCTTATTTCCGCAAGAAATCATAAATACAAAGAGCAGAAGGCTAATTATTGAATTCCGCATCACTTATGGGGCTATTGATCACCCGATTCTTAAATACGATGAGGGTGTAATCACTTGTGGGTTCTATCATCTTCACTGACTGCACTATGGCAGATTCTTTATCGAAATGCAAAACGAATGATCCGATGTATTCCTTAATCATGCTGTCCTTAGGAACGAAAGTGATCACATAATCTTTGGTGCTCTGGCGATAATCCATGTTGAATTTCTCTTCATTGAACATGTCTCCTTTCACACTACTGATGACCAATTGGCTCATTTCCTTGAAGAGTTTATGGCTCCCAATATCAACCTTGGTTTTATTTCCTCCGTCATTGATCAATATCTGATCCTGCTTGAAGATCACTGTGTATTCGAAGGGAGCAGTATACTGCCACTTGACCAACTTCGGTGACTTATAGGCCATCTTGCCCTTGGTCTCTATGTCATTGGCCAAGAAATCCATGTGTTTGTATTGAACAAAATCACTCTGGATAATGCTCGTCTTCTCAGCCAAGGTCTTCACCTTCGCTTTCAAGACAGTAATCTCCTGAGTATTCATGGCCCTTTCTTGAGCTGAAATCCCTATTGATAGAACGAGAGTCAATATGAAAAAGATGATCCTAGGCATATGCTTGTATTTCAAGGATCTCATCAGCTGTGACTGACCGCAAACCCTGTTTAGTCAAAAATAGCAACAACTGTTCCACTATATAAGGAGCTCCTACACGGTTATCATGCAGTAAGATAATCGCTCCAGGGGCCATTCTGCTCTTCACGTGTTTTATAATCTCATCTGTTGAGCGTTTGGTGGTATCCAAGGAACGGATGCTCCAACCCAATGTTATCATTCCCGTTTCTCTTATAGCCGAGGCAATATTGGGATTAGTGACACCAAAAGGCGGCCTATAGATCTTCAATTCTTTACCGCAGACCTTCTTCGCGACCTGATTTGTCCACAGGATCTCTTCTCGCATCTCTGGCTTGCTGAAAAAGCCGATGTGCTCATCATGGCTATAGCTGTGATTCCCAATACTGTGCCCTCTTTCAAGGATATTCAGGACCAATTCAGGATACTTTGCCATTTCTCTACCAATCAGGAAAAAGGTGGCTTTGGCCTGAAATGAATCCAGCACATCCAGAACCTTGGGAGTATACTCTGGATGTGGCCCATCATCGAAGGTGAGGCTGACTCTATCACCGTGCTCTGGAGCTGAATGAATACCCTCCACATGGTAATTCCAGCGGATATGAAAGGAGCCTATGACCGTGATTGTAATCCAAATCGCAAGGATCGATATGAATACCAAAACTGGGACTGAAAGGACGAAAAACAAGGCCCCAGAAGTCACTAAGGCTAGAACAGCTATGCTATTTACTGTCCTTGAATTCAACATCTACGCAGTAAAGTAAATCCGTGATCTATGCCACGGTATTGATTATAGAGCAGGGCATGCTTAAGTTCTCTCTTGTCTGCATTTCCTGACAGAGCTGCTGGAACCAATTGAAGTTTCAAGGCCTTCAAAGCTGCCCAGAAACCGAAAGAACTGACCGTGTGATATTCTCCTGTGAGGTGCTTGTAACGCGCATGAATGGCTACAGGGAATTGCTTGGACAACTCATCATAATATCCATCGAAATCTTGGTCGCCATTATCTCCTGTGATGAGAAGGTCAATGTCCGAGATGCCTATGTCATATTCTTTCAAGAAGGCCTCTGCATGTGAAGCCACTTTTTCTTTGGCCAATGTATTCAAGGTCTTCAGCCCGAGCAATTCAGCATAGGAAGAATCCCTTTTTTCATTGGAAAGAACGAAGAATTGGGCACCTTCTCCGAAAACTGCTCCAATACTCTTTGAAGTATACAAATCCTCAGACGGAACAGGATCTTTCTTGATGCGAGCAATCAATTTATGCACTTCCACTGTGTGCTCTCCCAGCTCATCTACACCGCCTACCAAGATATTAGTTGCCTCTTCATTCTTGAGCTGTAGGAAGGCATCCATCAAAGCAGATTCGAAAGAAACACTGCCATGGACATAGGTGAAATTATAGCCTTTGCATTGGATGTTCAGTGCGATCTGACCTCCTACTGTATTATGGGTAGATTGGATGAAAGATGTGGGTGTAAGATGCTGCTCTTGGTTATCAATAATACCTCTCAAGAACTTCTCAGAATCAACTAAGCAGCCCATTCCCGACCCCGTGATAACACCGTCAACATTTTCTAATCCAGCTTCTTTCAATGCCGCAGTTGACGCAGCTATGCCCATCTTCACTCCTTTGGCCATCCTGCGCGCAGCAGCTGGCGGAATAAATTCTTTATAGGGTGCATCAATGGCCGGAATAACGGTCTCCATATAGGAAATCACCTTTTCCAAAAACCCTTCATCCGAGAAGGTATTCTGGCTAGAAACTGATCCTGCGCTATGTATATAGACCTTCTTCACGGCTGTTTTGAAAAAATCAGACTGGAACAATTTCCACCAAAGCCAAATGAATTAGAAAGCACCGTATCTATCTTCCTTTCCTTCAAACTTGTGATTGGAACCAAATCGAATTCAGACATTTTCTTCTTGAAATTCAGATTCGGGTAAATGAGTCCATGCTGCATGGAGAGGATGGCGTAGACCGCTTCTATGGACCCTGATGCCGCCAAGGTATGTCCTGTGAACGCCTTGGTAGAACTGAATTCAGGGACCTGCTTATCGAATACGCGTATGATGGCCCTTCCTTCAGAAAGGTCATTATTCGCTGTAGCAGTACCGTGAGCGTTGATATAATCAATCTCTGAAGTCTTCATCTCAGCCAATTCCAATGCCTTAATCATCGCGGCTGTGGCGCCATCACCAAATTCTGAGGAGGCTGTTTGGTGATGGGCATCATTGGCATTTCCATAACCTTTCAGATAGGCCCTCACTTTCTTCTGATCCTTCTTCACTTGCTCTTCGCTTTCTAGGACCAAGAATGCCGCTCCTTCACCCAGATTCAGTCCTTTCCTATCTGCATCGAATGGGCTGTTGGGTTCATCCGATAGGATCATGAGGCTATTGAATCCATTCATGGTGAACTTGGAAAGACAATCAGCTCCTCCTACGATGACGCGGTCAAGCAATCCTGCTTTCAATAGTCTTGCGCCATACATGATGGCATTGGCACTGCTCGAACAAGCTGTGCTGATGGTGGTGACCAATCCCTCCTCAATTCCCAAGTCTTCAGCGATCTGCTGCGTAGACATTCCAGCCGGATGGCTTTCAATGAATTTCTTTCCCCCACCCGTCTTCATGCAGGTGTAGAAATATTTCTCTGTCATATCCATCCCGCCTACGCTGGTGGCTGAGATCAATCCTGTGCGGCAGGAACTCATACTAGTGATACCAGCATCAGCTACAGCCTGCCTTGCTGCGATAATTCCCAATAAAGTAGTACGGGAAAAGCTATTTTCAATATCCAGACCTGATCTGCGAATCAATTCTTCATTGTCATGAGGAACTTCAGCGACCATGATGCTGTCATGAAGGATGGTGTCAATGTGGCGTACGCGAGCAACACCAGAACGGCCTTCAAAGAGGGCAAGATGATTCTGCTCAACATCATCCCCGATGGAAGAGATAATCCCCATTCCAGTAATCGCTATGCCTCTTTTCATAATCTGAAATATACGATCTGCATGGGGGATTTCATTTGAAATAATTCAAGAAACAAAGGTCCTGAAAAGGATCACTTGGATCTATGTTCTTCGATATAGGCAGCCATGACCTTTACAGTCTCGAAGATCTTACGACCTTCTTTAGGGTCTGTCAGCTTGATGCCATAATCCTTATCTAGCATCACGATAAGCTCAAGCGCATCAATAGAGTCCAATCCAAGTCCACTTCCGAAGAGTGCATCACCATCAGCGATATCTTCCACACTGATATCTTCCAGATTCAGTTGGGTGATGATTTTTTCCTTCAACTCATTGATCAATTCTGTCATTTTCTTTGGTATAAATTCGATACTATTTCAGCCTCATGGGCAATAGCACCTTGATTGTTGGTCAAATATAAAAAGGCTTCAAAGCTATCACTATCCCAATCAACCCAGCCCGCTAATACCCTTTGAGTCTTTCCGAGCTTCAAAAGGGCCTCTGAATAGTTACTGATCATGGCTGCTTGGAACCCATCAGAAACGAAGAATACATTCTCAGAATAGAGCTTATGGCGTATGCTGATCTCTCCGATGCAGATATTGGGCAAGGTGTGGACAAAGACCGCTGGGCTTGGATAATAATTCTCAGCATCATTGATAGATTCCTGATGTTTCCTATCCGTATCCAGACTTGAAGCCTTGTTGGACAAGACCACCGCGATGTCTTTTTCCTTCTCGCTGATCAGACCTTCTTCTTTCAATAAAAGTTCAGCTGCGATGAAAGCAAGCTTGCTCAATCCATCCATCTTGAAGAATTTAGGATGGCCAGGCTTTAACCATTGATACGTTGATTTCAGGAAGTTCAATGCATCTTCATCTGGACTAGAGAATACCTCATTTCCATTGAGCAATACCCTGTTCTGGGCGATATGGCAATAAGAGCTGATGAAATCTGCCATACCTCTCAATGCTTCACCTTTTCAAAGATGGCGGCCGTATTCACACCTCCGAATCCTGAGGCTGTCTTAAGGAATGTCCTTAGCTCCGCACTTCGTGTTTCTTTGATTACAGCTATCTCCTCGCTTACTCCTGATTCCTGGAACCCAAGGGAAGAGAATAGCATATTCCTATTCAATGAATGCATCCCGACTATGGCCTCCATCAACCCTGATGCTCCCAATGTATGTCCTACATATCCTTTCAAGCTGTTCAAAGGACATTGACCAAGACCAGAGCGATGAAAGGCGATGGCTTCCATGTTGTCATTGAAATCCGTGGCGGTTCCGTGGGCTGAGATATAATGGATCCCTGAAGCATCCAATCCCGATTCCTTCATGGCTGAAGTAATGCTCCTGAAAAGCCCTTCTCCTGTCCTAGAAGGACCTGAGATGTGATTCGCGTCATTGGCTGAACCCGTTCCCAGAGCTCTCAACGCTTCTTCAGCTAAACCTTCTTTATGCTTGGTCACAAGGACTGCAGCTGCAAGCTCACCTATATTGATTCCTTTCCTGTTCTTGCAATAAGGTCTGCAAGGTTCATTGCTCAAGGCTTGAAAGCTATTGAATCCGCTCAAGATGAAATCGCTCAATAAGTCTCCTGCGCAGACGATCACTTGATCATACTTCTCTATGTTAATGAAGCGCTTCGCAACGGAAAGGGCCAAGATGCCTGAGACACAGGCATTGGATATGATAACTGCATCTTCTTTGAAATCAAAATACGATTGGATCACTTTTCCTAGGGCAGGTAGATATGCCCTGTCAGCTTGAAATCCATTCGCTGGGTCAAGGACATCTATGTTGCCTTTCGTAGTAGAGATAATTAATCCAGTTCTTGTATCAGGACGTATCCCAGATTGTTCTAATACTGAGCGAATGGCGAGGATGAGAAGACGCTCTAGTCGGGTGAATTGCTTAGGGTCATCGAATGCGGAGAATCTCTTTTCGACTTCTTCATGATTTATCTTGGAACAATACGTCTGCCCTTCAACGAGCCTAGCATCCTTTAACAAGCTCAGACCATGCTTACCCGCCTCAATCCCATCTATCAGGCTTTTGGTATCAAATCCCATGGAGGAAATGACCTCATTATATGACAGAAATACCTCAGCCACCTAGCAGTCCCATTTTCTTTTTCCAATCAGCAAAGAAGGCAGGTGCAGTCAATGAAAGCCCCCCCTCTAATTCTACGAATACCTGGATGGTCTCTCCGGTGCATACCACCTCATCTTTCTCATTCATGATCTCATATCTGAAGATCATCTTAGCCGCTGGATAATCGATGAAAGTGGTCTTTACTTTAGCAATCTGACCGTAAGAAAGTGGAAGCTTATGCTCGCAGGAAGACTTCACGATAGGAGTTGCGTAGCCATTGGCCTTTTGATCCAAGTACGAGATTCCATGCATCCTCCCGAATTCTTCTCTGCCTTCTTCGAAGTACTTGATATAGTTTCCGTGCCAGACGATTCCTAATGGATCCGTCTCAGAAAAGCGCACCCTGACATCGGTCATGCAGGATATTCCTGACTGATCTTTATTTCGCATAGTTTCTTTTATAATAGATGATGGCTCCTGCTGAACTAAGTACGAAAAGTAGCAATAATAAAGCGCAAAATGGAACTATGTCCATCAGTCTTCCTCCTCGCAGAAAGAGCGAATGGAATGCTTCTAACCCCCAATTCATTGGAGATAAGACGGCCAGCTTCTGCATGAAAGAAGGCATGGCGAACACAGGCACCCATACTCCGCCAAGCGCTGCCAAGATGACAACTAAAGTCGCTCCGAAGGGGGCTGATTGTTCTGGTGAATCTGAAACGGTTCCCAGAAAAAGTCCTAAGCCTATTGCAGCCAGTGCTGCACAGATCTCTACGATCAATAACAAGAAAATACCTGATCCCATATCCAACTTCGGGAGACCCATTTTCGGAAAAAGATAGATTCCAATAAGCAGCATCATTATGAACTGTAATATACTTACTATCAGATATATGACAGTTTTTCCTCCCAATACAGTAGCGTAGGAAACAGGCAATGTTCTCAGCCTCACGAAGGTTCCTTGGTTCTTCTCCTTGACCATGTTGATAGAGAGTGGGACCATGATGAAGAAAATGGCAAAAAGCGTCCAAGCGGGAACATTATGTTGCACTGAATTAGGTACAGCTGCTTTCAATTCATCTCGGGCTGCAATCTCTTTGAACCCGATGAATTCACTACGATCGAAAAGTTCCTTGTTAGGGTCATCTGAAAGTGTATCTTGGAAAGCCGTGTAGGTATACTCTGTCTCCAATCCTGAGATCATTGTCTGGATACGCGTGCGAACGGCATCCTTAAACATGGCCTGAGTCACGGGATCGAAGTAGATCTTAATCTCCTTTTTCTCAGCTGATACTGGCACTGTTTTCAAAGAATCAGCCTCCCATCCCATCTCTGACATCAAGGAAGCTACGTTCTCATCAATCCTTTTTTGAAGTCCGCTGGACATGTCTTCAGGCAATACAATCGCCATCTGGTAGTCTCCTTTGAACACCTTTTCTTTGGCCTCTTCTTCTGAGTCCATCTTGGTCAATTTAAACGTTCCAGATCCGTTCAAACTCTCTTCTACTTTCTGTGCTATGCTTCCTTTATCATGATCCACCAAGATGATGGGAAAACTGTGATTACCCATGGATTGATAGGTGTCATCCTGGACCATGGTGACGATGATGACCAAGACCAATGGCATCACGAAGAGGATGACTAGGGCACCTGGATCTCTGATGATTAGCTTGAATTCTTTATGTATAGAGGTCAAGAGTTTATGCATGATCTCTGAGTCCTGTTCCAGTTAGAGCGATGAAAAGTGCTTCCAGGTCATTCACCTCTCCACTTGCCGCGATGAGTTCTTTAGGCTTTCCTTCAATGATAATTTGCCCCTGATCCATAATGGCAACTCGGGTGCAGAAATGCTCTGCTTCATTCAAGTGATGCGAGGTGTAGACAATGGTGGTACCTGCTTTGTTCATTGCCAAGAGATGATCGATGATGGCCTTTTTGGATTGGACATCTACACCCACAGTGGGTTCATCCAAGAAGAGCACTTGGGGTCTATGAAGTATGCTCGCAGCCAGATTAATTCTGCGTTTCATTCCGCCAGAGAACTGGGAGATCTTGCGATGAGCGAATGCGGACAAGCCCAGTAATTCAAGGTGTTCTGCGATGCTCTGCTTCAATTCTGAATCAGGAATCCCATAAATCCCCCCGAAGTACATAAGGTTCTCATGGGCAGTCAACGAAGGGTAAAGCGCAATTTCCTGCGGAACTATCCCTATGATTTTTTTCAAGGCCAGTTCATTTCTTTTGAAATCCATGTCTTGGATCTTCAAAGAACCAGCACTTGGCTCTATCAATGAACAGAGCATGGAGATGAGTGTGGTCTTTCCTGCGCCATTAGGCCCAAGCAATCCGAAGATCTCTCCTTCTTGGATATTCAAGTTGAGATTATGAACAGCGTCTGATTCGGCAGCTCTGTAGCGCTTGCTCAATCCTTGGATCTGGATCATCAAGCTATGGATTTTCTGAGCTCTTTGAAGAATGCGCTTTCTCTGTCAGCAATCTTTTCAAGGCGATCGGCTACGCTATCGAATGAGATACTCTCACCACCGCGTTGCTTATATATCCTTGATGCTTCCAAGGCAAAATCACGCCAATCATCTCCGATAGATGTCATGGTCTTAGAGAGCTCAGCGAGTTTCTCATTTCCAAGAATGACAGCAGACTCCTGAAGGAACGCAGCGAATATGTAGCGGAATCCGCCACCTCCAGTACCAATCTCTTCTTGCATACGGACGATCTGTCCTAAGTAATGTTTGGCGGTCTTATTTCCTTTTTTCCCAGGCCATTTCCGGATCATCTTGGACACTAACTTGATTCCTTTTACACCTACAATAGGAACTGGAGAGAGCATGTCCCTGCTCGTCTGTTTAATCCCTTTCAAGATAGCGTTCTTCAAGTCCAATTCTTTGGGAAATCCCGTTGGGTAGTAGATATGTCCTTTGGGAGCGAAGGCTCCTTTGGCAAAACGCACTCTCTCCAATTCCTTTTCAGAAAGACTGGTCACCGTCTCCATGACAGGATCTGAGATCAGATAGCGGGAATCTTTCTTGCCATAGACTACTAGGTTATGAGCATTAAAATGGAAACGGTATTCATCAGGGAAATATAAGAGATGGAAAACACCTACTTGCAGCCCAACAGGATTATTATTGGCAAGATTCTCATCCAATCTTCGCTGTGCCTTGGCCGGATTCCTGAATTTCTCATGGGCTATCTTGATTCCTACACGTTTCGCAAATCGCTTGAAAATCTGACCCGGCATTGCACGATATGTGAATGCAGGTGCATGATTGACCATCAGAAAAGGGATGTAACAGAACAGAAGCCCAGAACCAATCCCGAAGACCATGGGTTCGCTCACCTGGAAGCCGTTATGCTTCATCAGGTTGGAAACGACTCCATTCTCGCAATGGGCTGTCTGGTAATGGGTGAAATCTATGTCCATGATCAGGAGCCGAGGCTCTTCAGTTCTTCTATAGCTATCTCAAATGTCTCTGCGTATTTTTTCAAGATGTCTGGGGAAAGGCCTTTGAATATATTAGGCTTGAAATGTCTCTTCACTCTCCATTGCCATAACCCCATGTAACTGGAGAGGATCTGTAGATCCATCTTGTTCAGTTCCATGAAGTATTCAATGGGGCTACCCTCCCCTTTCAAGAACTTCTGACGGGCATGCTCCACTCGTTCCTCAATGTCCTTGATGGCATTATCTAAGGCAATGGTCTTAGGGTCCCAGCCGCTGCTCAATGCGGTGGTGTACTTACCGTCTTTATCAACGGCATAGCAGAGTTCATTGAAATGCGCTGATTCCAAGTTGCTTTTATCCTGAGGTACCTCCTCCTTCTTCAAAACGCTATCTCGTGGATTAGAAAATTCAAGGTGCAAGTTACCATCAATTTGCCACCCACTGAGGCCGAACAGGTCACTTTACAGATGCTATAGGCTTCCAGATCATGCCTTGAGATCATCTCAGACTTGGTCTCAAGGACATCGTTCAACTTAGGGACTTGATGGATTTGCAAGCCGCTTAGGGAATTGATATAACCTATCACCTTGTTCCCTTTGCCTTCCAAATCATCTTTCTCGAAATAGCTTTAACCAATGACTGAAGAGCATACTTGAGCGAGATTCTCTATGAGACCGCTCTCTGCCATGACTCCATCATGCAGGAAAATACAGGTCTCATGCACCTCGAATTCAGCAATCACGTGGGTGTCATCAATGTAACTGAGGCGACTCACCATCAACATCGGAGACTGATGGGGAAGGAAATTCGAGATATCGATATTTCTCGTCTCATCAGCCATATCATCGTGCTATGACTGTTTTCATCTCGCTGTAGGCGATTTCTTTAACATTGCAAGTAATGATCACTTTGACCAAGGTCACTCCCATGATCTCATGAAGCACAACAGCTGTACTGACTAATTCATCTCCTACTGTAGGAAGCGAAATGACTTCTACCGATTTGATAGCACCAATATATCCGGTAGGGGCTGGCTCATTTCTTAGAAAATACTGGTAGCCTGTGTATAGTGCAATGGTCTGGGCCATGTGTTCAATAATCCCGGGAGCTGAGAGTTTTCCGTTCTGGCAGAAGATATTATCAGCATGGATCTTTAGTCCCGAGGTCACGCTTTCTTCATTGAAGGCCCAAAGATTATCAACCATGATCATTGGGAAAGCCTGAGGAATCAATGACGGGATACGCTCAGATGCTATGACGGCCTCCTTCAGAACCATATCAACAAACGGTCAAAAGTGCACAGGCATATGCGAATCGAGCGCTTTCAGGAACGTGGAGCATCACTTTATCTCCTTTCTTGAGCACTTTCTTGCTTACTAACTCTTCCAATATCACATAAATGGCTGCTGCTCCGATATTTCCTACTTGATCTAGATTAGTGAACCAGCGATTTTCTGGGACCACGGCTCCTCTGGCTTTCATTTCTTTATAAAGAAGTTCCTTGAAATAATAAGATGAGATATGTGGCAGATAATAGTCTATGGTTCCAGGATCCAAATCATGTTTCTCACATGCCAGTTTCAAGGTATCTACGCCTTTCTGAGTAATGTTCTTGTTCAGGATCTTGATATCCTGCTTCATGGCGAATAGGGAATTCTCACCCCATTCTTCAGCTGGATATTCGCTCCATGGTTTAAGCTCTCCTGACTTTAATTTATCAGCTCCTGCGTATATGCATGCCTCTATCTCTCCTGCATAGGAATAACCTTCCATCCATTCGATACGCAGAGGCAGATCGCCTTGTGGGCCGTCTTGGAGGAGCATGGCACCTGCCCCATCAGACAGCATCCAACGCAGGAATTCTTTATTGAATGCGATGATTGGATCTTTTTCCAATCCCTTCAAAGACTGCATCTCATTTTCGAATATGGAAGACCTCATCCAAGAAGATGTGCGCTCAGATCCTGTACAAACGGCATTCTTGACCTGGCCCGACTTCACTGCCATGAATCCATATTTCAATGCACTCATACCAGTACAACAAGCCCCTGAAGGCGAATTGATCTCCAAGTTCCCATTCTTCAAGAATCCATGCACCATGGCGGCATGGGATGGGAGGATCTGATCAGGACTGGATGTCCCGCATGAGATCAGCTCGATATCGCTTTCCTTGAAACCACCATAACAGAGTGCCGAGATGGCCTCTTTGGTCAATTGGGCATTATTATGCGTGACCTTTCCCTCTGAATCTATAGCGTAGTAACGGTTCTTGATCTTGTTATTACGCAGGACGATACGCCTGGCTATGGAATGACGCCCGTCTATCAGTCCCAGACGATTTTCCATGGAATCATTGTCCACGGGATCGTTGGGAAGGAATTTTGATATCCTATTAATATAGACCTCGTTCACGCTTGTGCTTTTATTTCGACTGAAGAGAAATATCGCTTCTCTTCTTGGAACGATTTCCTTTTAAAAAAATAGGTTACCAAATATACTACAAATACCAGGGGTGCGATGATCCAGATGGCAAAAAACAGGTATACCTCGAAGGCCTTCAAGTAGGGCGCTCTAGCCTTGGAACCCTTGTCCCCTTTAGAGTCTATGAGCTGAGCCCATTTGGAAAAAAGGAATCCCCCTCTCTGGTCTGTGAGGACTAAGAAAGACTTGATCTTGACCGCATCCAAAGACACTAATTCATCTTGTAATCCTGTGAAATCATTAGCTATCAGTGCCTTTCTGATGGGAGCTCCGAATCGCTCGACTCCTTGGATATCCTCATCACTCACTCCAGGCTTAGGGAAGATGCCGAACATACGGTCCTTTTTTCCGCTGAACATCCAATGGGCAATAGTGAGAACACTGATATGATTAATATGTCTATCCACCAATGCGATGTGACCCACGAGATTGGCCTGCTTCTCTTGCAGAAGCAGTTTCATCTTCTCCTGAGCTTGGATCCACATATTTCGGCAACCAATCAAAGTGACTACCGGTGTATCACGGAATAAAGCGCTGCTTCCCTCATGTCTCATAAAAGAGTTGATGGGCATAGAGGGTGTAAGGAACCATACCTGGTAGGACAATATGATGAGATCATAATTCTGCTTAAGCAGTGGATCATCCATATCCACTAGACCACAAGGACGCTGTAGATAGGTCTCAGGAAATGTCTCGTAAAAGGTCTTTTTCTTCCAAGGAAACTCAAAGGCTGGCTTAGGCTTTACTTCGTAATAGCTCACATGTACCTCTTCGCCTATGCTATTGCCGAGCCTCTTGGCAATATCCAATAGCTGACCCGTCTGGGTATAATAAATGACTAAGACCCTTTTCATGGTTGGCGGTGCTCAGCCCAAAAGTCGAAATAATTGAACCATTGCAAAGGATACTTCTCTATCATCCATTCAAGGCTCTTCGTATATTCCTTCAATAAGGCTGATGGGTCCCTTTCTCTGGAGATAGCATGTCTTGCATAGAAATGATATTGAGTCTTGGATTCCTTCATCACATAAACGAAACACACAGGCACGTTCAGACGAGATCCGAGCAAAAATGGCCCTGCTGGGAAGTCAGCCTTTTCTCCTAATAATTCCTCCGTAAGATGTTTAGCGCCTTTCAAGTATCTATCTCCTGTCATGCATATAATGCCATTGGCAGAAAGCACTTTATGGATTTCAAAGATGTGGGACATGTCATCTTTGACCAAAATGAAATTCATATTGGACTTGCTAGCGACTTTATCCAAATAATCTTTGATGGCCGCATGTTCCATGTCCGCAGTGAGTAGGCTGATGGCCGCATTGCTATCTATCTCTTTCAAGAAATGCTCAGCTATCCCGAAGTTGCCAATGTGTGCGCTAATCAGAAGGCCTCCTTTCTTCTCAGACAACATCTCATTAAGTATTTCTATACCATCGAAATCAAAGCTATATCTACTTTTCAAGCCAGCTGCGATGGAGATGCGGTCTATGATCGTCTGCCCGAAACGGATGTAATTCCTATAAACACACCAGCGTGCTTTCGCATTGCTCATTCCAAGTCGCTTATGGAAATAATAGAATGCTGAAGCGCTCCCTTCCCTTGAAAAGAAGATGAAATAGAATGCAACGAAAAAAAGAAGGAAATAGGCAGCGCCTAGACCAAGATACTTGATGAAAAAGATGAATATCCTATATCCAAGTACATTTCCCCGTGATTTTCCTTGCCACTCCGCAACCATGAGGGGATGTATGGATCAAGCGAGTTTACGCTCGATGAGATCATAAAAATTCTGAAGCGTGACCACACCCTCGAAATCCTCTCCCACTAGCTTCACTCCGAAACTGGATTCTATGGCTACTACGAGATCCACGAAATCTAGACTATCCAATTCCAACGTATCTTTCAGATTGGCATCAGGGCTAATGGCTGATTCCTCTACTTCAAACTCATCAACGAGGAAGTCATCAATCTTATTAATTATGCCCTGTTTGTCAATCATCCGTCAATCCGTTTTACAATAATGGCCGAATTCGTGCCACCGAATCCGAAAGAATTCGACAAAAATAGGTCAATCTTATGACTTAGCGTGGACTTTACCAGATTCAAGCCTGCAGCCTCTGGATCTACTTCAATGAGATTAATATTGGGAGCGATGAAGGAATCCTCCATCATGAGCATAGAATAAATGACCTCACTGGCGCCTGCCATCCAGCATTCATGACCTGTCATGGATTTGGTAGAGCTGACATAGGGTCTATGCTCTCCGAAAACTCGGATAATAGCCTTGGCTTCGTTAATATCCCCAACAGGTGTGGAGGTCGCGTGAGCATTGACATAATCTATCTGACTTGCCTTTATCCCTGCACGGTCTATGGCCATCTGCATGGCTCTAGAAGGTCCGTCCACGTTAGGTGTGGAGATGTGTTCACCGTTAGAGGAGAACCCATATCCTACCACTTCTCCGAGGATCTTAGCTCCCCTAGCCACTGCTGAGTCATAGCTTTCCAAAATCAAGGAAGCCGCACCACCGCTGGGTACCAATCCATCTCTGTGCGCATCGAAAGGGCGGCATGCTGCTGCTGGGTCATCCTGGCGTGTAGAGAATACTCCTAGGCCATCGAAACTTCCCATAGCCAAGTCATTGATCTCTTGAGCTCCTCCGCAGATGATGGTGTCCTGAAGTCCAGCACTGATCAATTGGTAAGCTATTCCAATGGCATGTGATCCACTTGCACAGGCTGCGCTGATGGTGAAATTAATCCCAGTCAACTTGAAAATGGTGCTGAGATTCATGGTGACCGTGGAATTCATAGCCTTGAAAATGGCCCCTGAACCTACTAAAGTAGTATCCTTTTTTGCTCTAATGGTGTCAATGGAATCTATGACCGACTTGGCCGTACTATCATTCCCGAAGATCACGCCTACACCATTCTCAGCCACCCATTCCTCGCTCAATCCTGCTTGCTCCAACGCCTCCAATGTAGACACATACGCATAGGCGCCTTCCTCTCCCATACTGATCCTCTGTCTTCTTGTAAGTAAGGCCTTCAGATCTGGATCATCTACCATTCCTGTCAGGCAAGAGCGGTATCCATAAGGTTCGCGGCCCTTATCATAGATGATGCCTGAGCGTCCTGCCTTCAGAGACTCCTTCACTTCCTCTTTATTCTTACCAATGCAAGAATAGATTCCCATACCTGTGATGACTACACGTTTCAATTCCATCTTCGAATATTGCTTTCAGGAATAGATTCCTCCATTGATATTAATCACCTCACCTGTGATGTAGGATGATTTCTCTGAAGCCAAGAAAGACACTAGATGTGCAACTTCCTCAGCTGTCCCGAACCTATTCGCTGGGACCATTTTCTTCAATTCATTCTCATCCAAATCCTTGGTCATGTCAGAGACTATGAATCCTGGAGCTACGGCATTCACCGTGATATTCCTTTTAGCAATCTCTTGGGCCAAGGCCTTGGTAGCACCTATCAAGGCTCCTTTTGCAGCTGAATAATTCGTTTGACCAGGTGTTCCTTTCAATCCTGAAACAGAGACCATGTTGATGATACGCCCGTATTTATTGGCCAATAATTTCTGGATGAGCAGATTGGTGACATTATAGAATCCTTTCACACTGGTGTCCATTACCTTATCCCAATCCTCTGGCTTCATCCACATGAAAAGGCCATCTTTATTGATTCCCGCATTATTCACTATGACTTCTATCAAGTCATCAGGATGAGCTTCAAGCCAGCCATTCAGTGCGTTATTCACCTGTGCGGCATCAGCCACATCGAATTGGATGATCTCACCGTGGGAACCTGCCGCCTCCACCTCTTTCAAGGTATCCAGTGCACTGGCTTCATTGCTATGATAATTGATCAGGAGGTGGTAGGAACTGTCTATGGCGAGTTGCTTGCAGATGGCCTTACCTATCCCTCTCGACCCACCCGTCACCAAAGCATACTTCTTCTTCTTTTTCTCCATGTCCTATCCTAGCAATTATTTGAGCGGAGCTGAGAATACCTCTGCATTCTTGAACCACTTTCCTCCTATTGGGTTTCCATTGTCATCCAAGTACCCCCAGGTCTTCTTATACTTCACTCTGGCCAATCCACGGATGAAGCCTTTCTCATCTACAATTCCGAACAGATTGGTCGAAGATGTGATTCCATAGTTAGGAGGAATCACCATCACTCCTTCTTTATTTATGAATCCCCAATCATCTTCTTTAACAGGAGCCAGGCCGCTTTCAGAAAAGACTTCAGCATCAGGATATTTATAGTCAATCTTCATCTCGCCTGCTTCATTCACATATCCCCAAAGCTTCCCATTGTAAACTGGAGCCAAGCCATATTTCATGGCCCTCACTTTGACGAATTTTGGTTCAATGAGCCATTCTCCTTTATTGTCAATGAAGCCCAAAAGGTCATTCTTACGTGCGTAGGTGTATGGGGAATCATCTGAAAAATTCCAAATCTTATCTACCCCCGGAATCTCTCTGTAGGCCCCGTCTATGATTAAGCCTTTCGTTGTGCCTTGACCAGCACAGATGCCTTGACTCGAATAATCTCCTAGGTGATCATATTCCATGGGGATGACCAGTTTCCCTGTGTTATCTATCATACCCCATTTATCGCCATTCTTTACACGGGCATGACCATGGATGAAGGATTTAATGGCCAGATAACTAGGCTCTATGATCACTTTACCATCCGTATTCATGAGCCCGATGAGCTCTCCTGAACGGATCAATGCCACACCATCTTCAAAGTCATACGGCTTATCGCTCTTGGCCGCCTGAAGTTCTTTTCCGTTAGGATCTACGTATTTCCATTCTACTCCGTTATAGACCAAGGCATAGCCTGAGTTAAAGGCTTTCACCTTCTCATACATCGGCTTGATGGCCCAATCTCCTTTCACATCTATGAAGCCCCATTTATCATTCTCGAAAGCTGGAGCGTATCCTTCAGAGAAATCTCCGGCTTTAAGGAATCGTGGGCTAATGGCGTAGTTCCCGCTTGGGTCTATGTATCCCCATCTGTCATTTTCTCTGACTTGGGCAAGTTCTTGGGCAGTGCTGCTCAACATAAATAGCAAACATGCACATGCAATGGACATCTGTAGTTTCATGGTCGGTGTAGGTTAGATAGAAGAGATATGTTCTTTCACTTTCAGCAAGTACTGATACATTACTACGTCCTCCGTAAATATAGGAACTAGTTCTCTTAGGTCCGTATACATGGATCGGGTCTTTGACGACACCTTTTCATGCACGCTCAAGAATTCAATGGACTGAATGATAGTGATCAGCTCAATGGCCATGACCTCATAGGAGTTCTCTATGACCTGTTTAGCAACAAGGGCCGCATTGGTCCCCATACTCACTATGTCCTGATTATCATTATTACTAGGTATGCTATGCACGTACATGGGATTGCTCAACATCTGATTCTCTGCCGTAGTAGAGGTAGCAGTGAACTGCACTCCCTGCATTCCGAAATTCAGACCGAGTTTTCCCAGGTTCGCAAATGGAGGGAGGATCTGATTCAAGTTCGGGTTCAAGAGGTAGTTCAATTGGCGCTCGGCCAACATGCTGAGCTTGGTGATGACTAATTTTAGTTTATCCATCTCCAAGGAAACATAATCCCCGTGGAAGTTCCCTCCATGATACACTTGCTTGTCTTTGACTGATACAACAGGGTTATCATTGGCAGAATTAACTTCCTCTATGAGGATCTTCTCTACATTATTCAAGGTATCCAAGACAGGTCCTAGGATCTGCGGAACGCAACGCAATGAATAATATTCCTGCACTTTCTCCTTAAATACTGATTCCTTAGGCTGCCTCTCGTACAGATGTTTTTCACGGCTCTTGACCAAGGAGCTGTCCTTGATATGCAGCCTCATCATGGCCGCCACTTCACGCTGCCCTAAGTGTTTCTTCGCCTCATTCAGCTCTTGGGAAAGATGGTCATCATAAGCTCCAACGAGTTCATTGATGGCTGAAGAACACTTCACTGACCAATCCAAGAGATGTCTAGAACGGATGAGATTCACAATTCCAATCCCTGTCATCACTGAAGTCCCGTTCATCAGTGCCAATCCTTCCCTGAGGACCACTTGGATCGGTTCTAAACCCTCAGACTTGAATACCTCATCCGTAGCTCTCCTTTGTCCATTGAAAAATACTTCTCCTTCTCCGATTAACGCCAATGATAGATGGGCTAATTGGACCAAATCTCCACTTGCTCCTACTCCACCGTGCTCGAAAATCAATGGAAATATGTCCTTATTAATCATCTCTGTCATGAGCTTGATCACCGATGGATGCACTCCTGATTTTCCCAGACAGAGGGTGTTCAAGCGGGCCAACATGGCTGCTTTCACATAGATGGGCTCTAGCGGTCGTCCACTTCCTGAGGCGTGGCTGCGTATGAGGTTATATTGTAATTGGATCTGATCCGCCTCGTCTATCTTATACTGGGCCATGGGGCCAAAACCTGTATTGACACCGTATATGACCTTGTTCTCAGAGAATCCTTTGAGGAATTCAAAGCTCTGCTCTACGTTGGCCATGGTAGATTCATCTACCTTGAGCCTAGCTCCATCAAATAGGACTTTCTTGAAATCTTCCGTTTTCAGATTTCCACTGAAAAGGGCTATAGTATGTTTGTCCTTCATTTTGAGGGCGTATTCTTTTCGCGCAGCTATATGTACTTTCTTTGTTCTGTATAACTAAAAATTGGGGTTATTCCCAAATCTCTTCCGACATGAGTAATGAAAAATACGATGTTATAGTAATTGGCGCAGGGCCGTCTGGCTGTGTTGCTGCTGCTTATCTGCAAAATAACGGATTTAAAGTGCGTGTTCTAGAAAAAGGTTTCTTCCCACGATTCGTCATCGGAGAGAGCTTATTGCCGCGTTCCATGGACCATTTTGAAGAAGTGGGACTGCTGGATGCGCTAAACGCCCAAGGCTTTGAAAAGAAAGAAGGAGCCCGTTTCATCAAAAAAAGTAAGGTCTGTAATTTCATATTTAGCAATAAGTACACAGAAGGTTGGGACTGGACCTGGCAGATGCCCAGAGCCGATTTTGACCACGCCATGGCCAAGGAAGTAGAGCGCAAAGGGGCTGAAGTAACTTATGGAGCTGAAGTCATAGATGTACGATTCGATGAGCAAGGTCATTCTATCATTGACTGGAAAGACAAGGAGGGGAAGATGGATCAACTCTGCGCCCGTTTCATCATAGATTCGAGTGGCTATGGCCGTGTTCTTCCCAGATTGTTGGATTTGGATCTACCTTCTGAATTCCCTAAATTCTCCTCGGTATTCACCCATGTGCAGGACAAGGACCGCCCTGAAGGACAGGAAGGCACTTTGATCTCCTTCGATTTATTGAGCACCAAGACCTGGTTCTGGGTCATTCCTTTCTCCAATGGTGTTACCAGCCTAGGATTTGTTGGCCCAACAGAATGGATTGATTCATTCAAAGGAAGTACTACAGAAAATATGATGGAGATGATCCAACTCTCTGATTATTTCAAAAGTCGATTTCAAAAACCTGAATTCCTCTTTGACCCCATCCAGGTGAAGAATTACGCATGTGCTGTGAAACAGCTTTATGGCAAAGGCTATGCACTGACTGGAAATAGCACTGAATTCTTGGATCCTGTCTTCTCTTCAGGTGTTTGTTTCGCCACAGAATCAGGACTCTTGGCCGCTAAGCTGGCTGCCAAGGAATTGAACGGAACTGAAGTGGTCTGGGAAGTAGAATACGCCCAATACATCCGCAGAGGAGTTGGAGTCTTCAAGTCTTACGTGAAGGAATGGTATAATGGAAATCTGCAAAAAATTTTCTTCCATGAGCCTGAGAATCAGGATGTGAAGAAGAAGATATGTGCAGTGCTGGCGGGTTATGTATGGGACAGGGCCAACCCCTTCGTGAAGAAACATGAGAGGATCATTCGAACCTTGGCTGAGTTCATCGAGCTGGAGGAGAACTGAAATTATCTCGCGGAGCACTGTCCTGAGATTTCAGAGCTGTTTTTAATTCATTGGAGCGTAGCGCTGGATTAGCAATAAAAAAAGACCGATCCCCCTACTACCAAGAATCGGCCTTATTTTCAAACAAACGAACCAAATTCATTTCTCCTTCCTGAAAAGGATGTTCAGATTATAGGTGCTGTCCCCTTCCTTGACCTTGTCTTTCAATTGAATCACCAATCCTTCCAAACGTCCCGTGACAAATAACTTCAAAGACTGATTTTCTGATTCCACACTTTCTATCATCACCTCTCCTTGTTCGTTGACCAGGAACTTCGCATTCACCATGCCTTGCTCCTGTTGTTCACTGTCATAGAGCTTATTGATGATGCGTTCTTTCACTTTGTCCTTTCCCTCTCCTTGGGTCTCTGTGGCCATCATCATGCTGCTTGCAAACATGAATAAGGTCATTAAGATCGCTGTATTCTTTCTCATAATTTCTGTGTTTTTATGTTCATAGGTTGGACGCTCAGCATAGCCCATTTGTTACACCACATGTTTTTCCAGCTATTGATAGTCAAACACTTAGCACCCACTCTCCTTAGCGCCTTCTCCATCCATATGATTCGCTTACCATTGGACAAAGGAATTTTCCGCCCATAGAATGCTAGGCCATTTTCCTTATTTTCACGGTCTTTCTGAACAGAATCCTGTAGAACATGAGTGAAAAAGTACGTAGCCTAGAGCCTAAGATTTTATGGAATCATTTTGCCGATCTGAATGCCATTCCCCGCGCTTCCAAGAAGGAAGAAAGGGTGATTGCTTTCATGAAGGCCTTCGGTGAAGCACTTGGATTGAATACCAAGGTGGATCAAGTAGGAAATGTCATCATCAAGAAACCTGCGACCGAGGGAATGGAGAAGCGTCCTACTGTGGTGCTCCAGAGCCACTTGGATATGGTGCATCAGAAGAATAATGACACCACCTTCGATTTTGCCAAAGAAGGAATCCGCATGATAGTGGATGGCGATTGGGTCAAAGCTGACGGAACCACGCTGGGTGCTGATAACGGCATAGGCGTAGCAACCATTATGTCCCTGCTTTCTTCTAAAGACATTCCGCATCCCCCACTCGAAGCTCTTTTCACCATCGATGAAGAGACTGGAATGACAGGAGCACTGGAGCTGAAAGGCGGCCTGCTTGACGCGAGTATTATGCTCAACCTAGATACTGAAGATGACCGTGAGCTCACCATAGGCTGTGCTGGCGGAACCGATGTCACTGCGAAAGGAAAGTATAAGGAGATAGATTGTCCTAAGGGATATGTGGGCAGGAAGCTGAGAGTGACAGGATTGAATGGCGGTCACAGCGGAATGGATATCCATAAGGGTTTGGGCAATGCCAATAAGATTATGAACCGCTTACTGCTCGCTGCCGAAGAATTGAAACTACACCTTTCTGGAGTTGACGGAGGCGGACTACGTAATGCCATTCCACGTGAAAGCAATGCTTGGGTTGGCATTCCTAAAGATAAAACTGAAGCCTTCGATGAGCTGCTCGGAGACCTGGGCGGTGCCATCATCGATGAACATAGCACTACCGATGCTGACCTGGAGATAAGCAGTGAAGAATGCGATGCACCTGATATGGTGATGGACCCCAGCTTCCAAGCTATGTTCTTGCGCGCTATTCAAGCTTGTCCCAACGGTATCTACCGCATGAGCCCTGATGTAGATGATCTGGTACAGACCAGTAATAATGTAGCGCGCATACTGGCTGAAGCTGGTGCATATCAGGTACTCTGCCTTACTCGTAGCTCTGTAGATTCAGAGAAACAGGATGAGGCCATGGCCATACAATCGGTATTCGAACTGATAGGTGCCAATGTGAGTTCAAGCGGAGATTATCCCGGCTGGACACCACGTCCTGATTCTAAGATTGTAAGCCTTATGCGTAATCTCTATGAAGAGCGCTTCAAAGAAAAGCCTCATGTGAATGCCTGCCATGCCGGACTAGAATGTGGAATCCTAGGAACGAATTATCCCGAGATGGAGATGATTTCCTTCGGCCCGAATATCCGCGGAGCCCATTCTCCTGACGAAAAGGTACAGATAAGCTCAGTGCAGAAATTCTGGGGATTCCTGTTAGAGACTTTGGCGAAGTTGAACTAGGAATTCTGATATTAACTGCGTTGAGCTCCCTTTGGTCGGTTCTGGAATCGATGTGGTTCTTTAGTTCAGAGCTGCTGAGGCTCTGAAGTTCTGGGAGCGATGTAGTTCCGATGTTACATGTCAATTTTCATTTCCATTTCCATTCAAGGAGCATATCCGAGCGAAGAACATGAACGAAATTCGAATCACCAATCAACTTCTGCTGATCATTGTAGTCCCCTTGATCTTCTATCTACTCCATGTGCTTTCCTTCATCTTCATTCCGCTGTTCTTCTCCATGTTCATTGCACTTCTCTTCCTCCCTCTTATGAGGTGGTTGGATAAGAAAAAACTCCCTAAACCCATCAGCCTGATTGCTATCATCAGCATCATAGCTTTATTCTTCTTTTTAGGAGGGAGACTGATCAAGATCTCATTCAGCGAAATCCTCTCAACTGATAATTCATTTTTTGAATTGGCAGAATCCAAGGCTTTGGGAATAGTTGAATCAGCAGAGGCATTCTTCGGCATAGAACGAGTGGCGGGAGAACAGGTATTGAACCACTATCTGAAAACATTCAATGCTCTAGAGAATCTGGGACCAACATTAGATGTGGTAAGCAATACATTGACTATGACACTGATGACCGCCTTCTTCGTAGTGCTCCTTCTTGCTGGATCCATTAACCTCCAGAATGTAATGCAGACTTTACTTTTCAGGCAGAAATTTGCCTCCGTAAAGACTTTTAGGCGCATAGAGAAAGACATCATAAAATTCATATGGGTCAAATTTTTCATCAGCCTCTTCACTGGGATAGGATTTACATTGGCCTGCCTCTTTTTCGATGTCAGTTTTCCAGTTTTCTGGGGGCTATTCGCTTTCCTTATAAACTTCGTTCAAATGGTGGGATCCATCATATCTGTGCTCCTGCTTTCAATGTTTGCTCTGGTAGAACTTGACCCCAGTGGAACTCTCCTAGCCTTCATTCTGGCCATCACGGGAGTTCAAGTACTGATGGGAACAATCCTTGAGCCCATCTTCCTTGGCAAGACCTTTTCTATCAATGTGATCACCGTGCTTATCATGCTTATGCTCTGGGGATTTGTCTGGGGCGTGCCGGGATTGATTATGGCCATACCTATCACTGTCTTCATAAAGATCATCATGGAACAGTTTCCAGGGACTCAAATCATTGCACAATTGATGTCAGGCCGTCAAGACGCCAAGAGCATAGATCAAATAAAAACATATACCTCTGAAAAATGACCAGTAAATGAACAGGTGGAAATGAACTGCTTTTGGTCAAATCAAGAATTATTCTGAATTGTTCAGCTCTTTAATTGGGCAATGACAACAAACCCTTTGATTCAACGTGTATAAGATTATGGCTCTTTTAAGCCTATATTTGAAAGGATAAGAAAAAATCCTGAAACGAATTAATTGCTTTTAGACATGAAACAACTGACCAGCTTCATACTCCTTAGTCTGTTACTCATATCATGTGAGCAAATAAATAAGCAGACTCTCCCAGCCCCAAATGCTTGGGAAAAACGTACACTAGATCGCATTGACGAAGATGCTGAATATGACGGCAGTACTTTTCTGTCCATATACTCTCAGATATTCACCCGTGATGAAAGAGCTATCTATGACCTGACAGCCACGGTCAGCATTCATAATCCCAATGCCCAAGACAGCGTTTATCTGGAGCGGGCTGAGTACTACAATACCCAAGGGAACTCGGTTCGGACCTATTTCACTAAGCCTGTATTTATCTTACCTATGGAGACCGTACAGATCATCATCCCCGTCTTGGACAATGCAGGCGGCACAGGTGCTAATTTCATCTTTGATTGGAGAAGGAAATCCAGTCTATACGACCCCATTTTTGAAGCCGTCATGGTGTCTAGTCAAGGAGCGCATGGCATTTCTTTCGTTACTGAAGGGAATAGGTTGAGATAATTGGGGTTCTGGGCTTGGTGTGGTTCTGCTGTTGAATCTGTTCAGCGGCTCTGGGGAATGGCTCGAGCAGATTATTGAGCGGTTCTAGCATCCTATTTCAATTTTAATTCAAAAACCCCGCCTTGAAAATCAAGACGGTCTTCATTAATCAAACTATTCCATCACCCATAGATCAATTCATCAATTGTTTACTTTTCTTTACGAGTCCATTTTGCAGCTACCTGAATTGCGTTCTTTGGTCAGGTTGTCAATAATCATTCTTCACATAAGCGAATAAATACTCAACAAAATTCCCTTTAATGTTTTTAGAAAATAAGGCAGTCCTCACATTTTTTCACTTAGTCTCAGTCCTCTTATCAAGTGATTATCAGGTTTCGCCAACGCCATTAGAGCTCTAGTACGTTGACCAGCGCTTGTATTGAAATAATCGATAAGCGAATTAGTATTTTTAAAACACATGATTTATTTCCGTTGATAGCATTCCATTATGGCCTGTGAGAGCTTCATGAATATCCTCCCTTTCTTTAATTATTTCTTTGGATTCGACCGATTTCCTGAATAATCCTCGCATTCTTTATAGGTATCCATTTTCCCGCAATACTTAGCTCCTGCACTAGCCTAGTCGATTCATGTATGTACACTGACAATTCTGTTCTGAATTCATTTCAATAACTATAAAGCCACTTGACTAAAGAAGTTAATTATCGATTAAATATTTAGTTGCTTGTATCCGTAAAATAAATAGGACTTCTTAAATCAAAATATAAGCTCACAAGTAAAAATACCTACGTCAAGAGTAAATTGATTAATTTTATTTCAAAGTATAAGTCCAGCCAATTGAACGTAGCAATTCTGAAACCCGATATTATTGATAGCTTGGCCCCTTATACTTAATCATGACCAACGTCTAATCAAAGGCTTAAATTCTTTGGAAAAACTGACTGATTCACAAACATGAGAACTGAAAAGAACATAGCTCTGGAATTCAACGAATTCTCAAAGAACTACAGCAATGACATGATCGCTTGTGTCCCGCACTATGCGCAACTCATTCAGAGCTTCGCTCAATACCTTCCTGAGAATTTTAACGCTCAGTCTATCCTTGACCTGGGGTGTGGCAATGGAAATGTCACTGCTCAACTTCTCCCTCTCTTCCCCAAAGCAACATATACGCTTGTTGATGCATCCAATGAAATGATCGGTCTGTGTCGCACTCAATTCAGTGACTACGATATGATCTATGAGAATAAATACTTTAAGGATTTCTCATTCAACAAAGACCGTTATGATCTCATCATTGCCGGACTTAGCCTGCACCATTGTGATGAAAACGAGAAGCAAGCTATTTTTAAAAACATATATAACTCCTTAAATAAAGGCGGAATATTTTCATTTAGTGATCTCATGATAAACAAAACGAATCCTGATCACCCGAATTTACTGGAGCGATGGAAAGAATTTGTAACCGCCAGTTTCCCTGATGGAGAAAAATGGAGCTGGATCATGGAACATTATGAAGTCTTTGACAAACCAACAGATTTCAAAACCCAGATAGAATGGCTGAGAAATGCAGGATTTACTGATATTCAAATTCCTTTCAGAGAAGACTATTGGTTACACATTCAGGCAGTGAAATAAAAACAACTAAAATCTAAATGAAGCAAGTACTTTTTTTTCTATTCCTCTCCTTCCTGATTTCCTGCTCCACGAAAAAATCGCAGGATCCAAGCACTGTGCTAGATGGCCTAATAGGAAAATGGGATGCCACAGGAACTGCTATCACTGAGGAATGGAGATTGGAAAGTGAGGACTCCTATAAAGCTAAAGTTACCAGCCATGCAGGGCCTGTACCTGAAATCCAGGAATATATAGAGGTGAAGAAGGAAGGGGATGATTGGTTCTTCCTAGGCACAGTATTACACCAGAACAGCGGTCAGGCCATTCGTTTCAAACTCACAGAGTCTAGTCCCCAGCGCTTACTCTTCGAGAATGATACTCATGACTTTCCGCAGCACATCGAATATTTCCTAATCAATAAGGACAAGATGAAAGCCCGCGTGAGTGGTTCTGAGAAAGGAAAAGAAAGGGAATTCGTGATCGCTTACTATAGAGCGAAATATTAAGATCCTTGGAATTTATGTTCCAAGAGATCCTCTTCTAACCAGATCTGCTCTGAGCCTTCTGAATCCCACATAGGCTCTGAAATTCCTGTTCCCAGTTTTACAGGCGTGGTAATCCTGCGTACTTCATCATAAAAACCTTCTTGAAGGAATTGCTCCAAGACCATCATGCCTCCCTCAACGAGAATAGACTGTATGCCTTTTTCATAGCATTCCTGCAGCATTTCTTTTAGACCTTTGCCGCGCATGATAAGGGCCTTTCTAAGGTGCTTTTCTTGCAAGTCTTTCTGCTGCAATTTCTCTGACCATATCAGCGGAATTGGATCTGGGCCATCGACCAATCTGCATTCTAGGCCTGGTTGATCTTTGCGATATGTCTCCCCTCCTACCAAGATCGCCATCTCTTCAGACCTCCAGCAATGCACATATTGATCAGCCAAAATTGATGTGAGTTTTTTTCCGCGCCCTGAATCTTTTCCATCTATGAATCCGTCCTTAGAACGTGCCCATTTCAAGACTATATAAGGTCTCCTTTTCTCATGAAAAGTGAAAAACCTGCGGTTCAGAAATCTTGCTTCTTTCTCCATCAGCCCATACTCTAGCGATATCCCTGCGGCCATGAGTTTTTCAATGCCTTTTCCTGCAACTTCATGAAATGGATCCCTGCAAGCGATACTAACTTCTCCAACTCCGCGGGCTATGATCAGATCAGCACATGGTGGTGTTTTCCCACGGTGAGCACAGGGCTCCAGAGACACGTATAGCGTTGCTTTGCCCAAATCCATTCCTTCAGTTCCTTTCAATGCCATGACTTCAGCGTGCGAACCGCCATAGGCTTGGGTATAACCCTCGCCTATCACTTTATCATCCAAGACCAGAACTGCTCCTACCATAGGATTAGGGCGGCAAGCTGGCCAAGCTTTCTCAGCTAAAGCCAAACATCTTTCCATATATCTCTGATCCAGCATGGCTCCGAAGATACCGGCTTATACCTTTACGGCCATGCAAGTGCAGGATAACAGACTTTCTTCTCTTAAGACATTCTTCGAGAAGGCCATGAAACAGAGCGGGATAGGACAAGAGGAATGGCGCCCGCTTTTCAGGATGATATGCTTGGAGGGATTGGGCCTGCAGGCCAGCCAGATCCTGCTCCCTGAGGAATGCCGCCTCAGTGAATCGGAAATCCTGAGTGCTTTGAATATCATCAAGGAATTGAAGAAACAGCGTCCTATCCAATACATCTTGGGCGAATGCGATTTCATGGGCCTCCGATTCCTCATCGATGAGAATGCACTCATCCCCCGCCCTGAAACGGAGGAGCTCATCCAATATATCCTGGAAGAAGTTAAAGGTTCTATCAAACTATTGGATATAGGAACCGGAAGCGGTTGCATCGCCATCAGCTTGGCCCACGGGCTTCCTGATGCTGAAGTACATGCCATGGACTTGAGCGAAGGCGCCCTTTCATTGGCCAAAAAGAATGCTACTCACTTAGAATCTGAGGTCCATTTCCACCTGGATGACATGCATCATCCTACTGCTGATTATCCTGAATTCGACCTCATCGTCTGTAATCCTCCCTATATCACCGAGCAAGAGAAAGTATTCATGGAGGCTCGTGTGCTAGAATATGAGCCTGAGCTTGCCCTATTTATCCCTGACGCAAGCCCTTTACAGAGTTATGAGGGCATCCTCTCATTTGCTGATAAGCACTTGAAAAAGAAGGGACTTCTATTCTTAGAGATCAATGAAGCCCTTGGAAAGGAGACCATTTTATTGCTTCAGAAGGCTGGTTATGAATGCAATATCCCTCGCAAAGATATCTATGGCAAAGAGCGTTTCATCCGTGCGATGAAAGGATGATGTTGATTCATACCTTTGGGTCAGTAATCAGTCTATGGACATAACTCAAACAGAAGATAGGATCAAGCGACTTCGCAAGGAGATCCATGACCATAATCACCGCTATTATGTGCAGGATAACCCCATCATAAGTGATCTGGTCTATGACATGATGATCGCTGAACTGGTCGAACTGGAAAAACAATTTCCGCAGTTCTCCGCGACCAATTCCCCTACACAGCGTGTTGGAGGTGAAGTGGTCAAGGATTTCAACAGCATCACGCATCGCTTTCCCATGCTATCCCTCTCCAATACGTACAACGAAGAGGAGATCAAGGAGTGGATGCAACGAGTGAGTAAGGGACTGGGCGAGGAAGCCGAGTTCATCTGTGAATTAAAGTATGACGGTGTAGCCATCGGGATACGATATAAGGATGGGGAGCTCTTCCAAGCAGTGACGCGGGGAGATGGAACTAGCGGAGAAGAAGTGACTGCCAATGTGCGCACAATTCGTTCTGTACCACTGAGCCTGAGCGGCAAGGACTTTCCTTCCGACTTCGATATACGGGGTGAGATATATCTTCCTAAGGAGAAATTCCGCTTTCTGAATGAGGGCAGAATAGGGGCAGGTGAAGAGCCTTATATGAATCCGCGGAATACCGCTTCAGGCAGCCTGAAACTGCAAGACAGCAAGGAAGTGAGCAAGCGCGGATTGGATTCATTCTTGTATGGCGTTTATGCTGAACAAGCAATCGCAGCTTCTCATTTTGAAAGCCTGCAGAAAGCCCATTCTTGGGGGTTCAAATCGCCTGTAAGTCAAGAGCGCTTCATTGAAGTATGCAAGGATGAAGCGCAGATCATGGATTTCATTCATCATTGGGCCATTGAAAGAGAGGCTCTTCCCTTTGAGATAGACGGGATAGTGATCAAAGTGAATGCCTTTAGACAACAAGAGGAACTGGGCTATACGGCCAAGTCTCCGCGCTGGGCCATCGCCTATAAATTCAAGGCCGAGCAAGTAAGTACGCTCCTGGAAAAGGTAACTTATCAAGTAGGTCGCACCGGTGCTATTACTCCCGTGGCCAACCTACGTCCGGTTCTGCTGGCGGGTACCATTGTGAAAAGAGCTTCACTGCATAATGCGGATCAAATAGAAAAATTAGACCTGCACTTGGGCGATTATGTATACGTGGAAAAGGGTGGCGAGATCATCCCCAAAGTGACCGGAGTGATAGAAGCCAAACGTTTGGCTGAAGCACAGCCTGTCCATTTCATAGAGCAATGTCCTGAGTGCAATACGCCTCTTGAAAGAAAACTGGGCGAGGCGCAGCATTATTGTCCTAATTCGGCACATTGCCCTCCTCAGATCAAAGGTGCCATAGAGCACTTCATCTCACGCAGAGCAATGGACATAGAAGGCATCGGACCGGAGACCATCGACCAACTCTATAAGGCAGGATTGATCGGAGGAATAGCTGATCTTTATGATTTGAAAAAGGAGAAATTACTGCCCTTAGAACGTATGGCCGAGAAATCCGTGGACAATATGATTGCCGGAATAGAGAAGTCAAAAGAGATCTCTTTTCACCGTGTGCTTTTCGGGCTGGGGATCAGGCATGTGGGTGAGACGGTGGCGAAGAAATTGACCCAAGCTTTCAAGAATATTGAATCGATCATGGCTGCTTCTAAGGAAGAATTGGTAGCTGTGGATGAGATAGGTGAAGTGATCGCTGAAAGTGTGATTCACTTCTCAGGAAGTGAAGAGAACAGAGCATTTATCACAACTCTTCAATCCGCTGGATTAAAGTTGAAGCTAGATCCCTCAGAGGAGAAAGTGATGAGTTCTGATATCCTTCTAGGAAAGAGTATCGTAGTCTCTGGTGTATTTAGTAAATTCACAAGAGATGAATTAAAGAGCACTATAGAAGAGCATGGCGGAAAGAACGCAGGAAGCATTTCCAAAAAGACCGATTATGTAGTGGCAGGTGAGAATATGGGGCCGAGTAAACTGGCCAAAGCCAAGGAACTGGGGATTACTATATTGACAGAGGATCAATTCATAGAACTCATCAGCAAGCAAGAAGCATGAGCATCTGGAAAAAGATACAAGCCCATTTTACTAAAAAGCAGCTGAAGAAAGAAGGTCCTTGCCGAAGGAATCCTATGGTGGTCAATCTGCACCATGCGCGTTCTATCGGTTTCTTGTATCACTCTACAGATGAGGCCACCTTCATTCTGGTCAAACAATTCGCTGAGAAGATCTGCAGCCTATTTGGCACAAGGAAAACTCTAGCTCTAGGGTTTATTTCTCAGAAAGAAGCTCCATCCCATCACAGCCATATTCTGAATTCGGATTACTTCACATTGAAAGAAATCAACTGGTATGGATACCCCTCTGGATTGGCTGTAGATACTTTCTGTCAGGAAGAATTCGACATTCTCATAGATATCAGCGATGGCGATAATGCTGCGCTGAATACCATAGTTCAGCGGAGTATCGCAGGTTTCAAAATAGGGAAGAACAGCGAGCAGGAAGCCTATGACCTCATAGTTCCTGTAAAGCAAGGGTCCACTATGGATCAGTACCTTTCACGCATCATTCAATTACTGAGCAATATCAATCATGAAAGTTCAAAAATCGCTTGACTTGAGCGGCCTTGGAGTGGCTATGGTCACTCCTTTCAAAAAAGATGGACAAGTAGATTATCCGGGCCTGCAGCGCCTTACCGAGCATCTGATCCGCGGTGGAGTAGATTACCTGGTGATCCAGGGAACCACGGGTGAGACAGCTACATTGGATGACAAAGAGAAAAGAGCCGTTCTTGATTTCATCCTTGAAGTAAACAATGGTCGCATCCCTGTGATTCTTGGATTAGCTGATAATAATACGGCAGCACTTTGCAAGGAGATAGAGACGACAGACCTGAAGGGTGTCTCAGCGATACTCAGCGCGAGCCCAGCATACAATAAGCCCACTCAGGAAGGAATATTCCAACATTATAAGGCTTTGGACAAAGTAAGCCCTTTGCCGATTATCCTTTACAATGTCCCAGGACGCACAGCCTCTAATGTCAGTGGCGAGACCACCTTGAGGATCGCCAGGGAATTGAAGAAAGTAATCGCTGTGAAAGAAGCATCAGGGAACATGACGCAGATCATGCACCTGATCCATGAAGCACCTGAAGGATTCCAAGTCATCAGCGGAGATGATGCTATTACCTTGCCGCTCATAGCCTGCGGAGCCAAAGGTGTGATCTCCGTAATAGGAAATGCATTTCCTGAGGCATTCTCAGAAATGGTGCACCTGGCCCTCAAAGGAAATTTCGAAGAAGCCCGTCCTATCAACAATCGCATGTTGCGCACCATAGACCTGCTCTTCGTAGATGGAAATCCGGCTGGAGTGAAAGAGGTCTTGAACTATCTGAATATCTGCGAACGCCATGTGCGCTTACCTTTGGTTCCTGTTACTGAAGGGACCAAGAATGCTTTATACAAGAGCATCGCTGAGGCAGAACTTTTAAATCCTGCTTGATACGTACCTTTATATCTTAATAATCACCAAAACACCATGAAGAATACATTATATCTATTGACCGCAGCATTTTTCCTTTTCGCCTGCCAAAGCGCACCTAAAGAAGAAGTCAAAGAAGTAGTAGAGGAAGTTGTCACTGAAGAAGTGGTACCTGAAATGACACTTAATTCTATTGACATGGTGATGGAAGCCAAAGGAAATAGCAATGTGATAGCCAAGGTGAACTTCTACCAAGAGAATGGCCGTGTCTATATGACCGCTAGTTTAGAGAACCTCACCCAAGGGAAACATGGAATTCACCTGCATGAAAATGGTGATTGCAGCGCTGAGGATGGATCCTCCGCAGGTGGCCACTGGAACCCAACGGGCGAAGCGCATGGGAAATGGGGCGTCCCTCCTTTTCACCGCGGTGACATAGGAAACTTTGAGGCAGATAAAGATGGTAAAGCAATCTTCAATTTCGACACCGACCTATGGTGTATCGGATGCGGTGATGCGAATATGGATATCCTCGGAAAATCTGTAATCATACATGCAGGTGAAGATGACTGTACTTCACAGCCTTCAGGAAATGCCGGTGCTAGAGTAGCGTGCGCAGCCATCGCAAAGAATTACTGATACTCCGTAAAATTCACTTCTGATGATACGATCACACGAACTGGAATATGAGATCCATGGAGATGACATGCAAGTGGTCTCCATCATTCTGGATCCTAAAGAGACGGTGATAGCTGAAGCTGGCGGAATGAATTGGATGGAGGATGGCATCACTTTCCAGTCCCGAACAGGGGATGGCTCCAAGCCTGAGCAAGGCTTCATGGGCAAGATATTGGATGTAGGTAAGCGTGTGCTTTCAGGTGAGTCCATTTTCATGACGCACTTCACTAATGAAGCTTCTGTGCGAAGGGAAGTCAGCTTCGCTGCACCTTATCCAGGAAAGATCGTTCCCTTAGACTTAAAAGCTATTGGCGGTGAGATCCTTTGTCAGAAAGATGCCTTCCTATGCGCTGCCCACGGAACTGAAGTAAGCATAGCATTCACTAAGAAAATGGGAACAGGATTCTTCGGAGGAGAAGGATTCATCCTCCAGAAACTGCGTGGAGATGGTTTGGCATTCCTTCATGCGGGAGGAACCATTGTGAAAAAGGAATTGAACGGAGAGACCCTCAGAGTGGATACAGGTTGCATCGTTGGATTTGGGCCTGGAATAGACTACGACATAGAACGTGCAGGGAACCTGCGCTCTATGGTCTTCGGTGGAGAAGGATTGTTCCTTGCTACTTTGAAAGGAAAAGGAACAGTCTACTTGCAAAGTTTGCCCTTCTCCAGATTAGCTGATCGCGTGCTGATGTATGCTCCTAAACATGGAGGATCCTCCAAAGGAGAAGGAAGCATCTTGGGCGGATTAGGAAGAATACTGGATGGAGATAATTCTTGATTTCAAGAAATGTATTAAATGAAAAAAGGTCGGCTCCAATTGGATCCGACCTTTTTTATTCAATATGAACTCAGTATTACTTCTTCAAAGAATCTCGTATCTCTTTCAATATATCGAGCTCAGACGGTCCTGCTGGAGCCGGAGCTACTGCAGGCTTCTTAGACTTGGTATATGCCTTTACGATAAGGAACATCACGAACCCGATAATGATCAGACTTACAATGGTGTTTACCCATGCACCCCAACGGATCGCATTCTCAGGTGACAGCACTGTACCATCAGCACCCACGGAAGCTTCAGTAAGTATGATCTTCAGGTCTGCAAAGTCTACCCCTCCTGAGAAGTGACCTACTATCGGCATAATGATATCAGCCACGAAACCATTTACAACAGCGCCTACTGCAGCTGCCATGATTACCGCTACGGCAAATTCAATGACATTACCTGTCGTTATAAAACTTTTGAATTCTTTCAACATGATTTCAATTTGTAAACGTTTGGTCCCGCAAGCATACGAATATCCCTTGGGATAAGCTGATTACTGAAACCTTATGCTGTTTAGCACCTGATATCCTACTTTCTCATTCAGCCTTCTGACAATGAGTTCTTTACCCATCTCCAATTCCGAACGGAGCACCGCAGAATCCAACTTCACCAAAAGCACACCTTTCTCTATTTGTAGATCCTTGGTATGGTTTGCAATGGCTTTTCCCATAACTGTAGGCCAAGATGCGCGCACCTCCTCCTCCAGATATCTTCCGAACATCCTGTTCTTCTTCAGGTAATGCATAATGGCATCACCCAAGCTCATATCGTTTTTAGTTCTCGACAAAGGATTCCGAAGCTATGGATTCCATCTGGATCCGTTCATATGCGATTCCCGAATCTGCAAGAATACGGTCCAACCTCTCCTGACTCGTATCCGTGATGAAGATTTGTCCAAAAGTCTCTTTGCTGACCAATTTCACCAGATAGGCCACGCGTTCATCATCAATCTTATCAAAGATGTCATCCAATAATAGAAGTGGACTGGACCCGGTCTTTTCCTTTATGAATTGGAATTTGGCCAATTTCAATGCGATCAAGAAAGATTTCTGTTGCCCTTGGGACCCGAAGCGCTTGACAGGATGCCCATCAATGGTCATGACCATGTCATCTTTGTGCGTGCCCACAAGCGTATGCATCCTCATGCGCTCGTCAGGGAGCTTGGCTTTCAAGAGCTCTCTCATCTCCCCGTGCAATAACTGGGAGCGGTAACTGATGTCAGCCTGATCCTTGCCTTGGCTCACTTCTTCTTGGAAAGAAAGGAATATGGGCCTGAACTCTTCGAAAAATTCCTTCCTGCGCTTATGGATCCTCATCCCAAAGGCGCAGAGCTGTTCATTCCAGATGGAAAGCTGAACCTCATCGAAGGTGCGATTCTCAGAGAAATACTTGAGCAGATTATTCCTTTGGGTCAATGCCTTGTTATAATCCAAGAGGTCATGCAAGTAATGCCTATCATCTAGCGAGATGACCAAATCCATGAATTTTCTGCGCTCTTCGCTGCCTTCACGTATCAGGTCCGCATCATAAGGCGAGATGATTACAGATGGGAACAATCCGATATGGTCTGCCAGCCGTTCATATTCCTTCTCATCCTTCTTGAACTTCTTTCTGTGCCCTTTCTGTACGGAGCAGGTGAGCCTGGTAGGTACATCATTCTTCTCGAAATCTCCCCGTACCAAGAAATAATCCTCGCCATGCATTATGTTCTGGCTGTCCTGCATATTGAAATAGCCTTTGCAATAGCTCAGGTAATAGATGGCCTCTAGGATATTGGTCTTTCCACTCCCATTGGCACCAGTGATACAATTCAGGCCTTCAGAGAAACGAATCACCCTTGATCTATGGTTCTTGAAACGGTCTAGATGGAGTGTGCGGAGATAGATGTTCATTTCTGCAACAAAAATACATAATGCATTAGGCTGTAGAAAGCTGGCTTTCGGCTGAAAAAAGCCTACTTTTGAACGAAATTTTTTAGAAGCATGTCCGCAAAGAAATCAGATGAGACCCTAGTCGATGTAGCCCAGGCTTATAGCAAGACAGAGCACTTCGTCAATGAGAATGGAAAGAAGATTACTATGGTACTCCTAGTGGTCATAGGTGCGCTCCTCGCCTACTTTGCCTATAAGAAATTCATCCTAGAGCCTAAAGGAGAAGAAGCGGCCCAGCTAATATGGAAAGCTGAGGAATACTTTGCCAAAGACTCTATGGATACAGCACTCAATGGTGATGCTAATGGAAACCCAGGTTTCTTGATGATCATGGATGAGTATAGCGGAACTGATGCTGCCAAACTTGCTAAGCAATACGCTGGTGCCTGTTATATGAGCAAGGGAGACTATACCTCGGCTATTGACATGTTCGAAGGAACTTCATTCGAAGATGTGATGCTTGAGAGCGAAAGACTTGGAGCATTAGGTGATGCTTATGTAGAGACTGGAAATGTGCCTAAGGCCATCTCTTATTTCAAAAAAGCCGCTGATCATCAAGCGAATGCATTCACTACTCCTATCTTCCTGAAGAAACTTGGAATCGCCCAAGAATCCCAAGGTGATTTCGGAGATGCATTGGAGAGCTATGAGCGTATCAAGCGCGAATTCCCTGACTCCAACATAGGAAGGGATATCGACAAATACATTGCTAGGGCAGCAGCCAAGAGCTGATCCATGGCTACAGCCGCCAAAAATCTTTCTACCTACACTCTTGATGGGATCCAGATCTCCAAAGGTGCCCGCATAGGCATTGTAGTTTCCGAGTGGAACGAGGAGATCACCTCTGCCCTACTCTCTGCTGCTAAAGAAGTACTTAAAGAAAAACTTCCTGATGCAGAGCTGCATATTCATCATGTACCTGGTAGCTTCGAGCTGGCTCAAGGGGCCCAATGGCTCTTTGAAAGGCTGGGAGTTGATGGCGTCATATGCATAGGGAATGTGATCCGCGGTGAAACGGCCCACTTTGATTTCGTTTGCCAAGCTGCTAGCCAAGGGATCCTGCACGTAGGATTGAACTTTTCCAGAGCATGTATCTTCTGTGTCCTCACTGATGATACCATTGAGCAATCCCGAGCTAGGGCTGGAGGAAAATATGGGAATAAAGGAACTGAAGCTGCAGTGACCCTGATCAAGATGCTCGCACTGGAGCAAAGCCTACCTTCTTAACTTACGGATAGGAAACAGGAAAGCACCTGGATGTCCTCCGTCACTTTAGATGCCTCAACATGCATCCCGTCCTTGGATTTCATGACCATCGTAATCAGTCCTAATCCAGCCCCTCCTTTTTCGGAAATCTGACCATTATTCATGGTCATGCGATAATGCGACTTTATATCTTCCGTGTTTAGTTTATTCAAGTCTTTGACCAATTCACACACTTTTTGAACGTGTTCATCATCTGAAAGGGAAAGGATGATCATGTCTACTTGGTCATTGATAAAAGCTATTCCGAGACCATACATAGGTTGATCTCCTGACTTCAAGCTGTGTAACAAGGTGTTCTGAAGTCCCTCTATCAGGATACTGAAAGTCCTTTTTACGCATTGCTTAGAAGCGCCAACTTCATTAAGTAGTTGCTCTAAATCTTGGGTAATAGCATGCAGATCATGAGAGTCAAGCTCTCCTGACCACTGCCAGACCTCCTTAGCACCCCCCAATCTCTTGAGGTCTTGGAAATGAGAAAGTTCCAGTCTTATATGTTCTGATATCTTGGTTTGGTCTACCGAGTGCATGCTTCAGACTTCAAGCTAATAACGGGATTATTTCTCCCATTGACCAAAGCATGACCTTTTCGAACTAACGAGAAGACGTTGAAAACGACTAGGCAGAACTACTTAGAACCTTGCACAAGGTATAATGCGCTTTCGTTTGCTGTACTTGTTATTGCGAGGATCAGCGAATTCATAGATGAATGAGACCTCATGTGATCCAGCCGTACTCGTGATCAAGGGACTGATAGTTATGTCATAACTATATCCGAATTTCAGTTTCCTTATCTCATAGCCGAAGAGCAATGCTATTGCATCATGGTTGATGACATTATATCCATTCTTCTTGAAGCCTGGAAGACCCCTGTACCAAACCCCGAATACCACAGGACTATATTCATAGTATACTCCAATATCGAATTGGTCATAATCTTCCTGCAAGCGGTAATTGAATGCAGCAAGCGTAGCATGCATACCACCAGACTTGGTCTTCGTTCTTATCATGTGCCTCAGCCCTCCATGCGTTGAGAACTTGATGGGCACTGAAGCTTCATAGCCAAGTAAGGATTCATTGGGTTTGTTGATGTGGGCAGCCGAGGCTCCTATCCAGTAATTATGGGAATATAAAAGCAGCCCCGCTCCTACATCGAAGAAAGATGAGTTAGGCATTTGAACTCGATCCACCGTGGCTGATCCATCAGGCCTGACCAATTGATCTCCAAAGACAAGATCATTCATATCCAAGGTCCTGAAACTCCTTCCGAAGCTTAGCCCAGGACGAAGATAAAGGTCATAATTAACCTGGAATTCATAACTATAGAGCCCAAGAACACTGGTGTATCCCAGATTCCCGCTTCCTGCTTTATCATGGTTAACCAGCAAGCCTATGCCGCTTTTTATCTGCGGAATGAATTGCTCATAGGTGACATTATAGGTAACAAAGGCACCTGGTATGGCCGTCCATTGGTTACGGTAATTCATCACCATTCTGCTCTGTGCAGTATTCCCTGTGAAAGCCGGATTCAGGTTAACGGGAGCCGCATAGAACTGTGTGAATTGGTAATCCTGTGCAGTCAAAGTCATACATATCAATAGCCCATAAAGACATAATATGACGCGATATTTCATACGTTTTTAGTATTTTTCTAGCTCGATATCTTTCAATTCAGCTTTAAATTCTCCCTTCTCATTAACTTTCACTTCGACCTTGTCAGAGTAATCCTTGAAGCCCATGGCATCTATGATCATTCTGTACTTGCGATCAGGCATGATGGCCGCTACATATCTTCCTGTCAGCGTATTGGTTATCACCGATGCGAACTTCTCTCCCGTCTTATAATCCATGAAGCTGATCCTTGCGTTCACTGGCAATCCTGAATACTCATCCATCACCATTCCCATGACTACCACCAAATCCTCCTGCTCGAAGAGCATGTCTATCTCATAGATATCCATAGTGGCATCCCTGGAAGAAGAAAGGAATCCTCTCTTACCATCAGCTGTCACTGAGAAGTAGATGTCATCATGCACCGTGTTGATGGGATATCCCATGTGGTCAGGTGAAGTCCATTCACCATCAATCTTACACTTGGATCTGAATACATCATAGCCTCCTATGGCGTCATGGCCCATGCTGGAGAAGAACAAGGTATGCCCGTCCAAACTCAGGAATGGTGCATCTTCATCAAAAGCTGAATTAATCTCTTTACCTAAGTTCTCTGGTTCTGACCACTGACCATTTGGTAATTTCCTGATGATGTATATGTCCTTACCACCGAATCCTCCTGGCCTGTCTGAGACTACATAGATCTCAGTCTCATCTGGTGAAAATGCAGCACTGGGCTCATGGTATTCATCCGTATTGATGGCTAAACTCATTTTCTGAGGCTCATCCCATCCATTCTTTCCTCGGCTAGATATATATAGATCGCCCGAGTATAGATTCCTAGCTGTCCTATAAAGCAATATGGAATTCCCACTTGCAGAGAAGTTCACATTGGCATCGTGCCCATCCGAATTCACCGGTCCTGCAACTGGCTCTGAGGGTGTCCATGATCCAACGACATTCCTACTGACGTATATATCTTCAAAGTAATTCCCTTCCTGATCCGTGTAGTTCCCTGTACTTCCTGGTCTTCTGGAAGTGAAATAGAGAAATTTACCTTCTGGATCTATGTTAGGCGCGTAATCTTGATATTCCGTATTCACATTGGAACCCAACCTCTGGATATTCACATCCAAAGGACGGGCCATCATGGCCATGGCCGTCCTCGTGCGCTGCTCTGCCATGTCTATACGTGCATGGCTGAGCGTATGGTCATCCTTGGCTCTGTATGTCTCTAAAGCCTCTAAGGCCTTATCGAACTGCTCATCCATATGATAGGCTTCAGCTAAGAAATAAAAGGCTGGCGTGTAATCATCTTGAGCTGCTTTCTCCAAATATGGAACAGCCATTCCTTCTTGATTCCTTAAGTGCAGGAATGAATAACCCAATCTGAAATTGAATTCGATATTCTCTGGGTACAGTTCGACCAGGTCGAAATATATACGTTGGGACATAAAATGGTCCTCTATGCTATAGAAAAACTGTGCTTCCTCGAGCATCCTGCGATGCTTTCCTTTCACCTTCTCCTCCTTATCATCTCCTCCGCTTGACTTTGCAGATACAGCAAGGGTGCTGATTACAAAACAAACTATGGTCACCCATCGGAATATATATACAGTTCTGCTCATTTTCTTCATCTCAATAAGGTCAAATCACCTGCTCTGATCACTTGTTTTCCGTCTGTGAATGTCACACTGGCCCTCCAGACATATACGCCCTGTTGAGCCATTCTGTTCCGATAGTATCCATCCCATCCTATGTTGATGTCCTTGCTCTGGTAAAGCAATTCTCCCCATCTGTTATAAATCTGGAGTTCGAATTCTTCAACCCCTGCAAATACAGGGAAGAAAATGTCATTGTTCAACATGGTAGGATCATAAGCCCCGCCTGAGCTGCCCGATGGATCAGGTGTAAAGGCGTTGGGGAACTCGATATATCCTCCCACTTCGACCAGTACAGCATCTTCTACGATTAAAGTGTCAGGACAGTTATAGTCATTGTTGGCAATGAGGCTGATGTCATAGCTTCCCACTTGCTGGAAAACGTGCACAGGACTGATTTGGGTAGATGTTTGGCCATCTCCAAAATCCCAAACAAATTGGTTCGCTTGATTGGATAGATTATAGAAATACACTGGATCTCCCGTATTCACAACTGGCGGATTCACAGTGAAATAAGCCGTTGCATTCGGATAGACCTCTACGACTGTGTCATGCACTGCTATCTGATTCCCTCCTGGACCTGTCACAAGCAGACTGACTGTGTATGTCCCGGGTATGTAATACGTGTAAGTCGGTGCATTATTGACTGAGACCCCTCCATCACCGAAGTTCCAGAGGTAATTCGTCCCATATTGAGACAGATTCTGCCATTCTATAGTCACAGGAGCGCATCCATGGCCTCCTCCAGTAAAATCAGCTGTGGGTGGCGGTGCTTGTATCTGTATCATCTGTGCGACTTGGTCCGAGCAATGTCCATTATCAATCAGCAAACTGATCTCATAAGACCCCCACGTGGCGTATGTATGACCTGTCACTCCCGCAGAATCAGCTCCTGTTCCGTCTCCGAAGGTCCATGTATAGGAAGCTGTCCCTACTGAGCTATTATTCAATATCTCGACCTCAGAAGCAGGAAAGACCTGAATGACCGGTGTCACTGAAAACTCAGCATCAGGCAATGGAAAAACGGTGATTTCTTGACTCAATGTATCAGCACATCCGAAGTAGCTGTTGGCAATCAGGGTGATATTGAAACTCTGATCAGTGATGCCGTAATTATAAAAGATATGATCAGGATTCGAAATGGTGTCGGCTTCTCCATCGCTGTATATCCATTGGTACCCAAGCGCTCCTTCACTCTGATTTATGAAACTCACAGGAAGCGGATGACAGCCATCATCCACAAATTCGAAGTCAGCCTCCAAATGTGGTATGACCTGGACTGAAGTGCTTGCGGTGTCTGAACATCCCAGCGCAGTCTGAGCTATCATGGTGATATCATATTCTACTAAGAATGAGGTGGTATTAGTGAAGATATGAGCGTGCAATGAGTCACTATTCATAGAGCTCGCTCCGTCTCCATAATTCCAAATATAAGTATCTGCGAACAATGAATTGTTAATAAACTGAACAAAAAGTGGGTAACATACGGAAGTGCTGTCTATTCCTATGTCAGCCAAGGGCAATGAATGGACTGTCACTGAATCAGTATGTTGATCTGTACAGGCGTATTGAGAAATGGCGAGAAGAGTTACTCCATAGCTTTGATCTGTACCTGTTGAATTCGGGTAATCATGTAATGGATTATTGCCTGTAGAGCCTGTCCCATCTCCGAAATCCCACTGGTAGCTCATAGCTCCAGAACTCTGATTGAAGAAGGTGAAGGCCTCCCCAGCGCACAAGGTTTCCTCGGTCTGAAATTGCGCATTCAGGGCTGGGAACACAGTCAAATCAACACTTTCTGAGGATTCACAGCCATATTCGGTACTCAATTCCAAGGTCAGATTTAAGTCCCAAGCTGCAGTACTAGTACTTGTATAGGTATGATCATGCGAGACAACTGAAGTATCGCTGAGTGCTCCATCTCCATATATCCAGGTATAATCGCTCGCCCCAGTAGACATGTTGGTGATGTTCACTGTAAAAGGTGAACACCCCTCGATAGCGTTGACAATGAAATCTGCCACAGGTAATGGATGGACTAACACCGTCTCTTCATATCTGTCAGAACATCCGTAGATGGATGTGGATGTCAATTGGACCTGGAAGAGGCTATCTGAACTTCCCGGATTAAAATACACATGACTCGGAGCAGTGGACGTACTCATGAATCCGTCCCCGAAACTCCATAAGTGGGAAGAAGCTCCGGTGGTATTATTATCAAACACCACCAGCAATGGCGAGCATCCTTCTCCATCCATATCGAACTGGGCATGGACCTCAGGATATACATTGATGGCTTGGGTGAATGCGCTGACACATCCATCAACTGAAGTGACTCTGAGTTTCAAGGTGTAAGCCAATGGACTCGATGTTCCATTGTAATATGTATACACATGGCTAGGGTCATTCACGATCAAGGTATCTCCCGTTCCATATATCCACTGACTGTTCTGAGCCAAAGTCGAAGAGTTATTCAAGGTCACCTCCAAGGGACTACAACCTGTGGTCGGAATGGCTGAGAATTGTGCAATAGGTTTAGGGAATACATTGATATTCGTGTAGGCCGTATCCCTGCATCCAAAGCTGTTAGATGCGATGAATTGTACATTCATATTTACCGTACTTCCCGCAGTGTTGGTATAGACATGCTGAGGATCTGCCTCGAATGAAAAGGCCCCATCCCCGAAGGCCCATTGATACGAACTGGCACCTGCTGAAGTCTCATCGAAGTTCACTGTCAATGGCGAACAGCCTTGTGTGATAGATGTATATGATGCCGTGACCTGAGGATAGATGGTAATGGGCGCTGTGGCAAAGGCTTGGCAGCCATACACGGTAGTGACCCTCAGTCTCAAGGTGCGATTCAATGCACCGGTTCCAGTATTGTAATAGGTATAGCTATGATTCCCTGCATTGCTATATAAGGTATCCCCCGTCCCATAGACCCAACGGTTCTCGAAGGCCAAGGTGCTCTGGTTCTCAATATCCACTTCCAATGGGCTGCACCCTGTGGTAGGACTTGCAGTGAACTGCGCGATAGGCTTAGGATAGACAGAAATGGAACTATAGGCAGTATCCACACATCCAAATGGATTAGATGCAATGAGTGTCACTGTATATTGCATCACAGTATCTGAAAGATTCTGATAGACATGAGTAGGCCCTGCTCCGTTGGCATTATACCCATCCCCGAAATCCCATTGATAAGTGACAGCCCCTGAAATCGTAGGGAAATTCACTGATAATGGGGTACATCCTGATTGACCAGATACATCGAATTCGAAATCAGGTTCAGGATAAGATGTTATCGTCTGGAAAGTGGTGTCATGGCATCCATTGGCATTGAAGGCGATGAGTGTCGCCTGATAATTCTGGATGAATGCAGTATTGTTGTTATAAATATGATTGGGTGAGACCTCAATACTGAGGGGACTGCCATCTCCGAAATTCCATTGATAAGAACTCGCTCCTGTGCTCGTATTCAAGAAGTTCACATTATATGGAGCACATCCAGGTGAGGCATCTGACGTGAAGGATGCATTGGTGACACCATAAACTGTGATATCCAAGCTATCTATGGAGCTGCATCCAAAGGCATTGCTTGAAGTAAGGACTGTGGTGTAAATCACATTGCTTGGAGAATTGTTACTGAAGCTATGTGAAGGATTCATGGTCGCACTCGTATTCCCATCTCCAAAATCCCAAGTATAGCTGACTGCCCCAGACCCGGTACTATTAAAATCCACATCCAAGAGGCTGCATCCCTCTGCAGCACTGGCAGTGAAGTCAGTGATAGGTGGTGGCGCCACATTGATCTGAACCAGGGTATCATCTTGGCAATTTGCCGTGCTCACTTCTAAGGTCACGTTGTATAATCCACTTAAAACATAAAGGTGTGTGGGCTCTTCCAAAGTACTCGTCCCAGCATCTCCGAAATTCCAATTCCATGAGATCAAAGGGTCTCCAGCGTTAAAACTGGAAGCGTCAATGAACAGGGCATCTTCCCCAAAACATATATCCAAGGTGGTAAAGTCAGCAATTGGAGTCTCATATACACGTACCTGTTGCTGGGTATTATCATTACATCCATTAGCAGCAGTCACATTCAAAGTAACATTATAGCTCCCTATCGAACCGTAGAACTGATCAGGTGGGTCCTGAATGGCATAGGTATTTCCATTGCCCATATTCCAGTTCCAAGAAATGGCTGATGTGGAGGATTCTGTAACCGAATACGTCAGTGAATCACATGATTCCAGGTCTGAAAGAATAAATGCAGCTATAGGTCCAGGTTGCACCTGAACATCTACCCACGCTGTATCTGTGCAGGACGCTCCAGCACCAAAAACATAAGCCACTAATCCTATTGTGAAATCACCCACATTATTGAAGGTATGGGTCGCGTTTGATGACCCCATGCTCACCCAACCAGCTCCTTCTCCGTAATTAATCAGCCAAACATTGGCCTCTGCAGAGGAATTATTATAGAATGTGATCGCTTCTCCTGCGCATATAGTATCATCACTTGCTGTGATTCCCGCTGCAGGTGGAGGAACAATATTGATGGTGACAAAAGCCGTGTCTATTCCACAGAAATTACTGTCCAAGAGCATGACCGAATACGATCCTATTCCAGGATAAATCAAGGTATGTGGGAAGGTGGGAGGCCAAGGTGTCCAACCAATGATAGAGTCGGAACCTGTTCCCCAATAATCACCAAAATTCCAATATTCATAACGCTGAGCGATGTTCCCCTGCATGAAACAGTTCATCTCAGTGGTATTCTGATAGGTAATGCTATTCTCAGGCCAACATAGCACGAAATCTGATGGTGTGATGTTAGCGTCATCATAATCCCAAATCCTGATGGGATTGAATGTGGCCGTACTCGGCCCTCCTTGGATGGTATTGCAATAATTAGCAGCTGACAATGTCACCACCGTTTCACAGTCCACCGTATTCTGTTCGTAGGTATGTGTGATAGTCTGATTCCAATTCGTGTAATCGTATACTTCATTGGGGCTTCCATCACCGAAATTCCATGTAAAAACGGTGTTCTCTGAGACATTGGTGCTGGAGTTTATGAATTCCATTTCCTGCGGTGCGCAGGCTTGAGTAAGTCCTCCTACGGGTATTTGAATGGAGGCACTAGTAGCTTCTTCCATGACCAATACGCCTTGTACCACACATCCCGTGCTGGTCTGAGTGATAGTGACTACGAAGGTATCGACCGTAGCAGTGTAAAGATGATTGATAGCTGTGGGCGGAATCCAAGCAGCGCCTGAGCTCATGGGGCTGCCGTCTCCCCAATCAATGGTGTACGGACCTGCGTTATCGGGGGATTGGATATTGAGGGTGAAATCGTTCCCGTCACAGCTGTACCAATAAGGGGCATAACTGGGAACTCCAAATAAATTATAGAACTGTGGACATTGTGCAGCCAACTGGCCCAAGGTCAATACAGACACTAATAATATGATGATTTTCCTCTTCACGCTCCTTCCCAACACACCCATGTTCTACGGAGCATATCAGAAAAGGATACTTATAAGGACGAGCTTTAGACCAAGGGCATGAAATCCTCTAGCAATGGAGGTGCCAAGACTCTAAATGATCCGAAATCAAAGATGGTTCAATCCTGCATACTGCACTTGGGAGCAGCTGCCAAAATCTCAACGCTGGCAAATTCCTTGAACTTCTCAAAGTTCTGTGCAAATCGGTCCGCGAGCTCTTGGGCCTTCTTATCATAAGCTGACCCATCAGCCCATGTATTCTTAGGATCCAACATCTCAACAGGCACTTCAGGACAGCTCACTGGCATATCTAGCCCGAAAATCGGGTGGGTCTTGTATTCAACCTTGGAAAGATCGCCTTCCATGGCTGCGCTTATCATAGAACGGGTGTACCTCAGCTTGATGCGATTCCCAGTTCCATAAGCTCCCCCGCTCCAGCCAGTGTTCACCAGCCAGACTTTCAGGTCACCCTTTTCCATTTTCTTTCCAAGCATCTCTGCATAGACAGTCGGATGCAGTGGCATGAATGGCGCACCAAAGCAAGCAGAGAATGCTGCTATAGGCTCAGTGACTCCAGCTTCTGTTCCAGCTACCTTGGCGGTATAACCTGAGATGAAATAATACATCGCTTGACCCTTGCTCAACTTGCTGATCGGAGGCAGTGTCCCGAAAGCGTCAGCGGTCAAGAAGAATATGTTCTTCACGTTCTTGCCACGTGAAGGCTCCATGATATTGTCAATATGGAAAATCGGGTAGCTCACACGTGTATTCTCAGTGATTACCGTTGAAGCATAATCCACTTCATTGGTCCCTGCCTTGAATGCGATGTTTTCTAAAAGTGCTCCTGGCTTTATAGCACCGAAGATCTGTGGCTCACCTTTTGGATCTAGATTGATGGTCTTTGCATAGCAACCACCTTCGAAATTGAAAACAGTATCTCCTGACCAACCATGTTCATCATCGCCTATTAATCTTCTCTCAGGGTCAGAGGATAAAGTCGTTTTTCCAGTTCCAGAAAGCCCGAAAAAAACCGCTGTATCTCCTTCTTCGCCTACATTGGAAGAACAATGCATCGACAATACTTTATGGTCATGAGGAAGAATGAAATTCAATACAGAGAAAATCCCCTTCTTAATCTCACCGGTGTATCCGGTTCCGCCAATGATAATGGTCTTCTCAGTGAAATCCACAATGGCGAAGTTCTCTTGGCGCGTTCCGTCAACAGCAGGATCGGCCTTAAAACCAGGCGCGCAGAGCACATGCCATGCTGGGCTGAAATCAGCAGCTTCCGCTGCACTAAGCCTCAGGAACATATTGTATGCAAAGAGGCTTGACCAAGGATACTCGGCCACCACTCTTACATTCAACTTATAATCAGGATGATCACAGGCATAGGCATCTCTGACATAGACCTCCTTGTCCTGCAGGTATGAGACTATCTTCCTCTTGAGGCTCTTGAATTTTTCTGAATCGAAAGCGATGTTCACATCACCCCACCAAACATGGTCCTTGGTAATTGCATCTTTCACTATGAAACGATCCTTGGGAGATCTGCCTGTGAAAGTTCCGGTATCGATGGCCAGAGTCTTGTTTTCGGTCAACTTGCCCATACCTTTCTCCAAAGTAATCTCAGTGATTCTTTCAGGACTGAGATCGAAGTGGGCTTTGGAATTGGAATTAAAACCTAGATATCCTAGATCGATGTGCTTGATAGCACTAGACGGCTGCGACATGTGATAATTCTTGTGATTCAGGAGCACAAAAGTATGGAATGAGGTATAAACATTCAGGGTAAATGAACTTTTATTTATCAGAGTGTATATTGAACACTATCTAATCAATCTACTGTTTAACAGCGTGTTATCCTTATTCTTTAAGGGCATATTTCTCTCTCTTAACTTAGACTAACTTTGATTAAAGATGATTAAAGAGTACCTGAGATGGCTTTTATGGGCAGTTTTTGCATTATCAGCTCCCTTTGTGCTTCTCTTCATCCTTAGGACAGAAGCGGGTGTCCACTTGAAAAAAGCCATCTATGCATCCTGTGTTCCCTTAGTGCTCATTGGCCTCTGGCTAATCATCAAACACAGCTGGAAACCTGGCCGAACCATATGCCTAGTACCCACTGTAAAGCTTGAGAACCCTCCCCGTTTATTGAGAACTTTGAAGAATCACAGACTGAACTTCACCTGTGAGAAACACATCAAGGAAAAGGGGGAAATCTCCGTGATCAAGATGGATGAAGTAATCATGCGTTTTAATAAGAAGAATCGTCTGGCTCTGCTTCGCTAAAGGAATGAATTGGTCACGAATTTCTCGCGCAAACAACAATATGCATTGGCCCTTTAATAGCCAGAGCCCAAACTGCTGCCCTCTCCTTTTTTATTCACTATAGATGACAGTAAATCATGATATCAACTCTATCTTAGTTCCATAGAAGGTCAAATGGAATATCCAGTAATCATAATCGGTGGAGGCCCTGCCGGAAGCATATGCAGCCTGCATCTGAGTATGGCTGGGATCGCTCATCTGATCCTCGAGTCCAGCTCATTCCCCAGGGAGAAAGCATGTGCTGATATATTGACGAGCAAAGCAATACGTGAGATTGGGAAAGCTGACCCCCTTCTTGAAAAGCAGATTCAACTTCTTCCTTCGTATAATGAGATATGGGGAACCACGGTCCAAATAGGGAGCAAACATGCCCTAGACATTCCATATAAAGGAATGGATGGTCGCCAAGGAATTCCTTCATGCATAGCTGTTCGAAGGGCTGAACTTGATGAACTCCTTTGGAGGACTGCCAGCGGGAAGGATTCCTGCACGGCCTTGGAGAATATGCATGTGGGTCATATAGTGAAATCAGGAGCCCTGTATCGGATTAACTGTAAAGATCAGACTTCATTTACCACATCCCATATCGTGCTGGCCACGGGAAGCTTGGAGAAATTGACCAAGAACCTTGGATTCAAAAAAGTGCGGACTGACCGTCATACCGCTCTAGGTCTGCGTGCATATTTCACTGAAGTAAAAGGCCTACAAACGGATAGATGTGAGCTGTTCTTGAACAAAGACTCCATGCCGGGCGGATTCTATATCGCTCCACTTGGAGATGGAAGCTGCAACGTGAATGTAGTGCTGAGGAAGGACCTGGTCAAAAAGAAAGATCTGAATTTGAAAAAGGTCATGGAGGAATTCTATACCCATAATCCCTCTCTGATTCAGCGTTTCAAGGATGCCAGATCAGAATCACCCGCCATTGGCCAAGCATTGCATCTGGGCACCATGAAGAGTATGCGATATCATGATTCGATCTTCTTATGCGGTGATGCAGGTGGACTGATAGACCTTATCTCTGCCAATGGCATTCCACAGGCGCTTTGTTCAGCTCGTCTTGCTTCTCAGGCTATCAAGGGCATTATCCATGGATCCTTTCAATCAGATGAAGCTGGAACCTGGTTCGAGGCTGAGCTAGAACAGCAAATAGCCTCAGATATGAAGATTGGACGCATGCTCTCTCCTTGGATGAGCATGGACTGGTTCAACAGCCTTATCCTTGGAGCCATGACCCGCGCTCAAGGTAATTCTGAACAGCCCTTTTTACAAGAACTTCTCTATAGCGATGATCCATGGAAAACCATGCTAAATCATCTCAATCCTCTGAAAAGTCATATTTAAGGCGGAGTTTCGAAGTACCTCCTCCCTTTTTAAGACATAGCATGATTGTTAAACATAGGTCTATGTTGACAAGTTCATGCCCTCTAGCACCCCTAGGGCTATCGACCTGCACTATATTTGGCTTGAACCCATCTACCTCGCACCTTGGAAGAAAACGAAATGCTACCTCCTTGGCACAGTGATCCCGCAGTGCACCGCTATAAGGTTTTACTGAAGTCTAAACGCTCTGGATTCTTTGACGTAGAAGAATTCCAGCTCATCCTTGATCATTTTATCTATTTACTGGATCTCCCTGAAGCCAGTGAGGCTTTAGATAAGGCCCTTTCCCAGCATCCTGGTTCCCAGTCCCTAATGCTCCGCAAAGCTGATCTCGCATTGCTCAATGGCCGAGCTGAAGAATGCCTGAGGATCCTGAACCAATTGCAAGTAGTCAATCCCAGTGATGCTGATATTCTCCGCTTGAAAGCTGAAGCTCTTGCGGCCATTGGTCAATTTGACCGCGCCATCCAAGTATTCGAGAATCTAGCTGATCAGGGAGATGATATCGATTCACTGGCTATCCAGATGAGATTGGCCCAATTGAAGGATGAGAATAAAGGCCCCTTGGAGTCTATCCCACACTGGCAAGAGACCATTTCTCTCGAGCCTACATTCAACCTGGCCTATACCGAATTAGAAACCTGCTATCTGAATGCCGACCTTCTCGAGGAAGGGTCCAGATACTTCCAATCCCTCATTGATGAGGATGCTTATAATGCCTTGGCATGGTCTTCTTTGGGAGCCTGTGCGCGACTGGATGACCGATACGATGAAGCCGTGGAAGCATTCGATTATGCGATGATCATCGCTGATACACGCGGCTCTGATAAGGTGCAGCTGGCATTCTGTTATTACCAACTGGATAAATATGAGGAGTCGCTCAGACTCTATGCAGAATTGCATGAAGAAGAGCCTGATGATTCAAGTCATTTATGCTGCATGGGCGAATGCTTAGAACAAATGGGCCACTTAGACCTTGCTGAAAAAAAGTATAATGCCTGTCTAATCATGGATCCTGAATATGCTGACGCCCGTCTTGGAATGGCCATCATCCGCGATCTTCAGGGTGAAGACCTGAAAGCGGTGCGATTCATAGAGACTGCTGTAGGCCTGGAACCTGAGAATCCAGATTATTGGTTGGTCTTTGCTCGCCTGTTATCCAAAACTGGTCAGATGGACCGTTGCAAGATGGCCTTTGAAAGGGCTTTGCAATTAAACCCTGAGGACCTGGAAAGCACGCTTCTTTTCATGGATCACCTTGCTGACCGAGAAGAATATGATTCCGTCCTTGAAAAAGTACAACATGCCCTCCAAGGTATAGGTAACGTTTCAGAACTATATATTCGCGCCATCAGAGCGCTTCATGCCTCTTCCAGAAAAGAAGAATGCAATACCCTTCTTGAATTGATGGTCGAAACTCATGAAGGTAGCCTGGAACTATTGAGAGAATACTTTCCGCAGATGTTCGAAGATGCAGAAGTGCTCTCTCTGATTAAAAATCTTTGACCTAACAAGCGTATATGTCTTTCAGCCTTCCTCATATTCCTAAGCGTCCGAAACAACCCCGCGAGAAGGGGCTTACCATGGTAATGGACAAAGGTCTCAGCCACCGTGAGGCTGAAGATTTAGTCCAAGGTTCAGGTCACCTCATAGACTTGGTGAAATTCGGTTTCGGTACCTCTTATGTCACCAATGGATTGAAAGAAAAGATCCAGGTTTATCAAAAAGCTGGAATCAAAGTCTATCTCGGAGGTACGCTCTTCGAGGCTTTCTTGGTCAGGAACATGGTCAAGGAATACAAGAAATTGCTCTTTGATCTGGGATTGGATACCCTTGAGATATCTGACGGATCCATCTCCCTGAGTCATCAGCGTAAGTGTAAACTCATCACCGAATTCAGTAAGGACTTCACCGTGCTGTCTGAAGTAGGATCCAAGGAGGAAGGAATCTTCATCTCTCCTGCCAAGTGGATCGATATGATGAATAAGGAGCTGGAAGCAGGTTCTTGGAAAGTGATCGCTGAAGCCCGCGAGAGCGGAACCGTAGGAATCTATCGTCCCAACGGAACTGCGCATAGCGTCTTGGTCAATAAGATTCTGAAGAAGGTCCCTAAGGGCGACATACTCTGGGAAGCGCCTATCAAAGGACAGCAAGTCTGGTTCATCAATCTTGCAGGGGCCAACGTGAACCTGGGAAATATAGCTCCGAATGAAGTCATCGCCCTAGAGTGCCTCAGGTTGGGACTGCGCGGAGACACCTTCTTCGATTATTTGCCTAAAGACATCGTTGCCAAATCCATACAGAAGCACTGAGCTTCGCTCTGAAAATCTATTCATGGCTAAAAGTCGTTATCCCGTCATCTTTTTCAAGGGCATGGCCATGGGCATGGCCGATGTAATTCCAGGAGTCTCAGGCGGAACCATTGCTTTCATCAGCGGGATTTATGAGGAACTGGTAGATTCTATTGGTAAGCTGGATATGAAGGCGCTGAATGTCCTTCGCAAGAAAGGCATAGCAGCAGCTTTCAATTATATCAATGGTACTTTCCTAGTCAGTCTTGTCGCTGGAATCGCGCTGAGTATTTTAGGACTCGCCAAGTTTATCACCCACTTAATGGTAGATGAGCCTATCAAGCTCTGGTCTTTCTTCTTCGGATTGATAGTAGCCTCTGCGCTCTTTATTGGCAAAGACCTTAAGTGGAATTCTCTGAAGAATCTCATTGGGCTAGCTGTTGGAACGGCTATCGCATATTACATCAGCGTAGCATCTCCGGCAGGAGGTGAAGTGGGATATTTCTACATCTTCTTTTCAGGGGCCCTCGCCATCTGCGCTATGATCCTCCCAGGGATTTCAGGCAGTTTCATCTTACTCCTTCTAGGATCTTATGCAACGATTTTTGGGGCGATTGGCGGTCTGTCTACGGATCCTCTAGCCTCAGCTCCCATTATCTTGGTCTTTCTACTTGGCGCATTCTCTGGATTGCTCAGCTTTGCCAAAGTACTCAAGTGGTTATTCGCCCATTACCGCGAATTGACCATGGCCATCTTGACAGGGTTCATGGTAGGATCATTGAATAAAGTATGGCCTTGGAAAGAGGTCTTGGAGACCCGTATCAATAGCAAAGGAGAAGAAGTTCCTTTCCTAGAAACGAATATCAGCCCCAGGGCTTATGAGGCTTTGAATGGCTTGCCAGCAGAGTTAGAATGGGCATGTATCATGGCGCTTGTGGGAATTGCTATCGTATTAGTGCTTTCTTATTTGAGCCCGAAAGAGGAGATGGCTGGTTCATGATCTCTAAAGAACCTTTATCTGCTTTCAATGACTAAGCAATACGGCCTCATCGGTCAAAGCCTCAAGCATTCTTTCTCCAAGGATTATTTCACAGAGTTCTTTGCCAAGGAAGGAATAGCAGCCAGCTATAAGAATTTTGAACTTCAGCGTATTGAGGATTTCATTGGCCTTAAAAAGCAAGAAATTCTTGGTCTGAATGTCACCCTTCCCTACAAGGAATCCATCCTCCCTTTTTTGGATCAGCTAAGTCCTGAAGCGCAAGAGATTGGAGCAGTGAATTGCATCTGCTTTTCTGAGGGAAAGACCATCGGTCATAACACAGATGCTTATGGCTTTAAAGAATCCCTGCGCCCAATATTGCGCACAGAGCATAGGAAGGCATTGATCCTTGGAAAAGGCGGTGCCGCTAAGGCCGTGGCCTATGTCCTTAGATCGTTGGGCGTAGAATACCGCTATGTGAGCCGTGATCCTCAGGGCATTGACTTGGCTTATGGCGACTTGAATGATAAGGCCCTTTCCTTCTTCCCTTTCTTGATTAATACAAGTCCGGTAGGTATGTTTCCTGATGTCGAAGCTTGCCCTGATATCCCCTATGAGCACCTGAGCTCTAAGAACTTCTTGTATGACCTTATCTATAATCCAGAGGAAACGCTTTTTCTGAACTGCGGCAAAGAGCGCGGAGCCTTGGTCATGAATGGGCATAAGATGCTCATCTACCAAGCTGAACGCTCTTGGGAATTATGGAATCAGATCAAGTGAAGTAGCGGTAGAGCATCACCACGAGACAGATGAGGAAGAGCAGGATAGAGATCTTATTTATCCCATGCATCATGCGCAGATTCACATTGTCCGAACTGCGTTTGAACAGATTCATCGGATTCAGATAGAATAGAAACTTCTTAAGTAGCATTGTTCATCGAAGATATATAAAAAGGAGACAATTCCATTCCTCATTTCGATGCCGTACATTCGTGGATTGCATTCATTCCATCTATGTCTTTTCAATTAAAAAGCCCTTTCGAGCCTACTGGAGATCAGCCTGACGCTATTGCCCAACTCGTTGAAGGAGCGAAGAAGGGTGCTCCTTTTCAGACTTTATTAGGTGTTACCGGATCAGGAAAGACCTTCACCATGGCCAATGTAATCAAGGAGCTGGACCGTCCTGCCCTGATCCTGAGCCATAATAAGACCTTGGCCGCACAACTCTATAGCGAATTCAAGGAATTCTTCCCTGATAATCTGGTAGAATACTTTGTCTCCTATTACGATTACTATCAGCCTGAAGCCTTCTTGCCTGCCACAGGAACCTACATTGAGAAAGACCTTTCTATCAATGAAGAGATAGAGAAACTTAGGCTGAGAGCGACCTCATCTTTGCTTTCAGGAAGAAAAGACATCATCGTAGTGGCTTCAGTCTCCTGCATATATGGTATCGGGAATCCGACCGAGTTCGCGAAGAATGTGATCCATATTGTTAAGGGTCAATCTATCAGCAGGAATCTCTTCTTGAATCAACTTGTGGCCATACTATACTCGCGCAAGGACCTTATGCCTGAGCGTGGAAATTTCAGAGTGAAAGGCGATGTGGTAGATATCTTCCTCGCATACGCAGACCATGCGATTCGGGTGCTTTTCTGGGGTGATGAGATAGAAGGATTGGAAGCCTTCGACCCAGAGACGGGATCCAAACTCTATGATCTGGATGATATCAATCTCTATCCTGCCAACATCTTTGTGACTTCGCGTGACACCCAGCAAGAAGCCATCTGGGCTATTCAGCAAGACATGGTAAAGCAGGTAGATTACTTCAGGGAAGTAGGGAAACACTTGGAAGCAAAGAGGCTTGAAGAGCGTTGCAACTATGACCTGGAGATGATGCGCGAGCTCGGATATTGCTCAGGTATTGAGAATTATTCCCGCTACTTCGATAAACGCAATGCGGGGGACAGACCTTTCTGCATCATCGATTATTTCCCAGAGGATTTCATCTTCTTCATGGATGAGAGCCACGTGACCAATTCTCAGATCAAGGCCATGTATGGCGGAGATAGATCGCGTAAAGTGAACTTGGTAGAACATGGGTTCAGGCTGCCTTCAGCCATGGATAATCGCCCTTTGAAATACGAGGAATTCGAAGGAATGATTCCTCAATGGATCTTCGTGAGTGCGACTCCTGGGAATTATGAACTCGAGCGCTGTGAAGGTGTGGTGGTAGAACAAGTGATCCGCCCTACGGGATTATTGGACCCTAAGATTGAAGTGAGAAGTAGCCAGAATCAAGTGGATGACCTGATGGAGGAGATCAGACTGCGCATAGAACGCAAAGAGCGTGTCCTCTGTACCACTTTGACTAAAAGAATGGCCGAAGAACTTTCCAAATACCTCGATAGAAATGGCGTGAAATGCCGCTACATACACTCTGACGTGGATACCATAGAGCGTATAGAGATTTTGCGCGACCTGCGTCTGGGAGTATTCGATGTGCTGGTGGGTGTGAATCTTCTGAGGGAAGGATTGGACCTTCCTGAGGTGAGCTTGGTGGCTATCTTGGATGCTGATAAGGAAGGATTCCTGAGGTCTGAAAGGGCATTGACCCAGACCGTGGGAAGGGCCGCCCGTAATATCAATGGAACCGTAATCATGTATGCTGACAAGATGACCGATAGCATGCGCCATACCATTGAAAAGACGGAGGGCAGAAGAGTGGTCCAGAACAGGTACAATGTGGAACATGGGATTACTCCCACGCAGATCGCACGCAGCCGAGAAGACATCATCAAAAAGACCTCTGTGGCTAACGTGAAACAAGGCGCGAGCAGCTATGTGCGCATGGATCAGGAATCAATGGCCGCTGAACATGGTGTGGATTATTCGAGTAAGATTGGACTGGAGAGCAGCATAGCAGACTTGAAGAAGAAGATGGAAGCTGCTGCGAAGGATCTGGACTTCATTGAAGCAGCGCGTCTGAGAGATCTGATGATCGAACTCAAGGCTCAGCTCTGAGCTTAGCCCTCAGAGCTTTGTAGAAAAATTCAAAGTGCAGCATCCCCACAGCGCTTGTCTATCCTGTATCTTCGAAGTCCTTATTGCCCAATGTCTGAATGAAAAAAATCTTAGTCATACTGACCCTCGTCCTACCGCTCATTTCCTATTCTCAAGTAGACAATGGTGGTGATCCCTTGTCATGGATGGTGTCATTGGATAATCAAGTATTAAGGACTATACGCACTGAAGCCATAGCCTTGGAAGTAATACGAGCACAGGATGCTGTCACTGATAGCTATAAAGAAACTCCCTATCGCTTTGGAGTGGAGCATGAAATGAATCTGGATTTCTTTGAGCAGGCCACAGTCACACCGTATAAAGATCAAAGCATTTATCGCTTGAAGATCCATTGTCCTGAAGCGGTTTCAGTGAGTTTTCTCTTTGATGCTTTTCATCTTCCTGAAGGTGCTGAGTTATTCATCTATTCCTCTGACCATACAGAGTTGAAAGGAGCATTCACTGAGGAATCTAATCCGCTTACAGGAATTTTTCCCGTTGGACTGACCTTATCAGACGTGGTGGTCATAGAGTATAATGGGCCGAGAGAAGGAGCTGAGATCCATCTTTCGCAAATCGTTCATGGTTACCGTTCTATCTTGAATAAATGGGAAACTGAAAAAGGACCTTTTGGGAACAGCGGTGTGTGCAATGTGAATGTTAACTGCCCTCAAGGTGCTGCCTGGTCAGAACAGAAAAGGGCAGTAGCATTGATTGTGACTGGAGGGAATGCACTTTGCTCAGGAGCCTTGGTGAATAATACCCAACAGGACGGCCATCCCTATTTCTTGACGGCAAATCACTGCCTGGGAACCCCTGCAAATTGGGTCTTCTATTTCAATCATGAAAGCCCTACATGTATTGGAAGCACTGGTCCTACAAATCAATCCATCTCTGGAAGCACTTTGCTGGCCAATAATTTAAATTCAGATTTTGCCTTGCTTGAATTGAACCAGACCCCTCCTTCATCCTATAATATTTTCTACGCGGGATGGAACAAGAATGACAACCTCATCATGACCAGCGCGGTGAGCATACATCATCCTCAAGGGGACGTGAAGAAGATCTGTTTTGAGAATGACGGTCCCTTTCACTCTTCGATCAGCGCGACCCAAGTATGGTGGATAAATGCCTGGGAAGAAGGCGTGACCCAAGCTGGCTCTTCTGGCGCACCGCTTTTCAATCATCAGGGCCTCATTATTGGGCAGCTTTACGGTGGAAATGCAGCTTGCAATGGGACGGTAAATAATCGACAATATGATTATTTCGGGAGATTTGGGGTTTCATGGAATGGGGCTAATCCTTCAACGCGATTGAAAGATTGGCTAGACCCTAACAACAGCAGCGGGAACACCCTTCAAGGATATGATTCCAATGCAGTGCTTTATGCACTGGACGCGGCCGGAACCGGATTCACTGGTATACCGAGTTTCTCTTGTCAAGCGGGGATAATCCATCCTGAATTGTTGCTTAAGAACCTTGGTTCAATCGTATTGACCTCAGCAGATATCATAACGAATTATAATGGCGCTGCGCAGGAGCTAATCCAGTGGACAGGCAGCTTGAATACAGGGCAGAGTATAGCCGTTCCTCTCCCAGAAATGCTAACTCTCGCAGGCCCCAATGAGATTATTTCCAGCATCAGCTCAGCTAATGGAAGCACTGACGAGAATATCCTGAATAACACCACTTCTACCCTCTTCGATATAGAGTCAGGAATTTCAGGAATAGGGATCATCCGGGTGGAGGTGATTACCGATCAATACGGTGAGGAGACCACCTGGAATATCAGAGACAGCTCAGGGACTGTGGTCTATAGCCAAGGCCCCATGAACAATACCCAATTGCAAGCGGTAAATGTTCCGCTACCCGCAGATGGATGCTATCAATTCACCATCCTAGACAGCTATGGAGATGGGATATGCTGTGAGTTTGGTAATGGCAGCTACACCCTTAAAGATTATAATGGAACGGTCCTCGCTTCTGGCTCTGATTTTACTTTTTCAGAGAGCCAAAAAGTCTTCATTTCTGATTCCGAACTCGGAGCAGAATTCCTTCCAGTACCTGAGTTCTCTGTACTTGTTTTCCCCAACCCTAGCGATGACGATGTAATCATCAGGCTGAATAGGGATTATGAGCAAGTTGAAGTGAGCGTATTCGATGTCATGGGAAAGAAAATTTCGGCACAGAAATATCCTGGAACTGAAGATATATTGCTAGATCTATCACTATTGGATACTGGGGTCTACCTCCTAGAAGTGAGCGGAGTTGACTTCAGGAAAGTGATCCGTGTCTTTATGTATTGATGAGTTTCTTGGGGGGCACAGAACTCACAGCTTACAGCTAAAGTCCTCCCTCGAAGAATGACCCCCTCCCTTTGGAGGGGGCTTTTTCATTTCTACCTCGAAAATCTCTTTGGTCAAGCCCTTTTACGCACATCCCCATCATTGATCTCAAATGCGGCTACCAGCACTCCATCTGCTTAGATTTCATTCTTCTTCCATAGCTGGAATTTATACTTGAATAAGCATTGCTGATCTTCCATTTTATAATCTTGCACAGATGAGATGGAACTCTCAACGCACTAGCTCATGCAGTTCTTTCCTCTCGCTCCTCGGTAGTTCTCCCGACAGCCATCGGAATGCATACAGACCGTCACCCAGACTGAAAGAAACGGATATCCTCATAGCCTGTATTTCTTGCAGCTCTTGTTCTGAGAAAACGGAGCTATGGAATTACTCGAGGTTTTGCTGATTGCTTCAAGTCAATTCAGCTCCTGATTCCTGTCTGCATTCATTTCACCCTTCTATGAATATAAGGTGAATGAAATGATGAAAATGATGATAAAAAGGGAGGGAAGGAAAGAGATTCCAGCTGCTGTATTTCCAAATAATTATCTGGACCTCTATCAACGGAGTATTTAGGCTTAAATAAAGGGGCTTAAGCTTTAATCAGCAGGTTACAGGTATCTGCTCATCCAGGTCTCTGACATCTTCTTTTCAAAAGAAGAATCCAGTTCTTTTTTAGATGATATCAGCATATCAAAGACTATCGATTCTGGACACAAAGTTCCTGCAGTGACCAATCCTGGAACCTCCTGAAGGCTTGCATAGGTTAATCCCTGAAGGGTCTTATAAACGACCTTCATACGATCAAAGAAATCCAGCTTCATTTCTTCCTCCAAGGATTGCACGAAATGAATGGAACTATCTATACTGCAACCAGATGCTTGGGCTTTTTGCTCATCAGCGAGGATGATAAGAAATCGTTCATGTAACAGCGCGAAACTTGCTTCCATCCTTGAACCGTGACTTGACCATTGATTTATGAAATCCGCAGCCTTCCCTTGGATCAATGAGATCTCGGATTCGCTCAATACTCGATTGGATTGATAAACCCACACGCGGGCATGATCTGGTATGGATTTCCAGTCTTTCATAATCAGAGGTCTTTAGCTTCAGCGATAAGCTCAGCAAGGTCCATGACGCGGATGCTGCCTTCCTTCTCCGCATGCTTCAATCCATCGGTCATCATGGTGTTGCAGAATGGGCAACCTGCAGCTACGATTTCAGCCTTGGTCTCCAGGACATCCTCAGTACGCTCGATATTGATCTCCTTACTGCCTGGCTCGGCTTCTTTGAACATCTGGGCTCCTCCTGCTCCACAGCACAGCCCCTTAGAACGGCAGCGTTTCATCTCTACCAATTCAGCATCCAACTTCATGATAAGTTCTCTCGGTGCTTCGTAGATCTCATTGCCCCTCCCTAAATAGCAAGGGTCATGATAGGTAATCTTCTTTCCTTTGAAACTGCCGCCTTCTACCTTCAAACGGCCATTATCGATTAACTCATTCAAGAACTGCGTATGGTGCATGACCTGATAATTCCCGCCTAGCTCTGGATATTCATTCTTAAGGGTATTGAAACAATGTGGGCAGGTGGTCACTATGCGATCTACGCCATAGGCATTCATCACTTGAATGTTGCCGAAAGCCTGCATCTGGAAGAGGAATTCATTGCCTGCGCGCTTTGCAGGATCTCCGGTACAGGATTCTTCTTTGCCTAATATGGCATAATCTACTCCAGCCTCATTGAGAAGTTTGGCAAAGGCACGTGTAATCTTCTTCGCACGGTCATCAAAACTTCCTGCACAGCCTATCCAGAAAAGCACTTCAGCTTTCTTCCCCTCAGCCGCCAAACTGGCCATGTCCTTAACTTGCATACTCATGATTCTGTTATCCATTTATCCCTGTCAGCCGCTGGGAAGGCCCAAGGAGCACCGTTATTCTCAATGTTGTTGAACATATTAGTGATGCTCTCAGGAGACTTGGATTCTTCCATGATTAAGTTACGTCTCAAGTCCATGATGATCTCCAATGGGTCTATCAGCACGGGACAAGCATCCACACAGGCATTGCAAGTAGTACAAGCCCAAAGCTCCTCTTCTGTGATAAAGGTGTGAATCAGCGATGATCCATCATGGGAATCAGCCCCGTTCTTGCGCTTATAGGCTCCTAATTCCTCTGCTCTATCACGTGTATCCATCATGATCTTGCGCGGAGACAGCATTTTTCCTGTGATATTGGCAGGACATACACTGCTGCATCGCCCACATTCTGTGCATGTGTATGCATCTAGGATGTTTTTCCAACTGAGATCTGTTACATCCTTCGCTCCGAAGGTGCTATGCTCTTCCTCTGCTCCAGATGCTGGGCTAGCATAAGGATCAGCCGCAGGATTCATCATCAACTCTACTTCCTTCTTCACGCTGGCCATGTTATCAAAACCTCCTTTGGCCTCCAGATTGCTGTACCAGACGTTAGGGAAAGCAAGGATGATGTGGAAGTGCTTGGAATAAGGCACGTAATTCAAGAATGTGAGGATTCCCAGAATATGGAACCACCAAAGTGCCCGTTCGAAGAATGTGACTGTTGCTGTATCGAACATGCTCATGACTCCTACGAGGGCTGAACTCACCGGGAATGAACCCGCTACAGGATAAACACTTCGTTCCTGAAGCACTTGATCCGCTGCATTCATCTTGAGCAATGCGCCCATCAATAAGATCTCAGCAATAAGAATGATGTTTGCATCCAGCTTAGGCCAAGAGGTCATCTCAGGCATTTTGAATCGCTTGATAGACATGGCATTCCTACGGATGAGGAAGATGACACAGGCAACTAGCACGAGCAGCGCCAATATCTCTATGAACCCGATCAAGAAATCATAGAAGCTGCCCATGAATGCCATCACTCTATGTGTCCCGAAGATACCATCAATGACTATCTCAAGCACTTCGATATTGATCAGCACGAACCCGACATAGACTACTATGTGCAGCATGCCAGCTACGGGCCGTTGGACCATCTTCGACTGCCCCATGGCCACACGGGCCATGATGCTCCATCGTTCTCCTTTACGGTCATTGATCTCTTTATCCTTTCCCAATAAGATGTTGGAACGGATCTCTCTCACGCGCTTCATGAAGAGGAAGATTCCTGCAATGAGGATCAGAAGGAATATGATATTACTGATTCCCATTCCCTATATCATTCTGTAAGGCTTCCTTGATCTTTTCCAAGTCTTTTCCGCTCAACTCTGAACTCTTGTCCCTCCTTTCTATCAGGGATATTCTAACGTATTTGCTCGGATTCAATCTCACATCTTCGAGCAAGGCATCCAAGTTATCTGAAGCACTGTTCAAGCGATTATATAGCTCTGTGTCATTGATCAGTAATCCCAAGGTTCCTTCACCTCGTTCTATCTTGCCCATGATATAAGAAGCACTTGTAAGTGTCTCTGAAGCTTCTAAGATCACTTTGGCAACATCCGCTTTTACTAATGAGTCTGAAAGCAGAGCAAAGTTTTTGATGATCTTGCTGATGTCTTGATTGCTGGCGCTTAAGTTTCCTGTAATTCTCTCCAGATTCGTCATGATCTTAGCTAATTTGACGTTCTGCTGTGAGAGCACTCCATCCAAATTGCTTGAAGTCTGCTCTATGGAAGCCAGCGTTGCCCTGACACTTTCAAAGGTCCTATCCAGATTAGGTCTCATATCCTCTCTTAAAAGCTGATCAGCTATCATCATCAATGAATCCATGGAAGAAAGCAATCCCTCTGCCTTGATCTTCAGAGGAGCAATCTGCTTGTTCACCTCATTCATCAGACCATTTTCTTGAGAAGCGAGCAAGGTGTCTCCATCCTGAGCCATCTGCGCTGATACTCCTAGGACGATGGCGATGGATTTACTTCCTAGAAGGTCTATGCTCTCAATGTGTGCATAGGAATCACGAGAGAATTCGAAATCATCAGTAACGTAAAGAGTGACCAACACTTTTCCAGGATGCATCTTGGATAGCTCTATCTGCTTGATATGTCCTACTTTAAGTCCATTCATGGTGATGGAGCTGCTCATGTTCAGGCCATCAACCTTGTCGTAAAGGCTATAAAAGGTCCTGCTATTGCTGAACACATCATTCCCTTTCAGGTATTGCACACCAATAACCAAAGCCGCAACAGCAGCGACCATGATGGCGCCTATTTTTATTTCTTTAGAAAAATTCATCTTTTCGAGGAGCAAGTTATCACTTTCCCACAGCCCGTATGGCTTCTCCTAGGTCCATGCGTTCATTTCCTTTCAATGCAATCACGAAACAGCCTTTATATCCATGCTCTGAGACAACATCGAGCAAGGCTTTCGCTTTCTTATACTGTTCTTCTTTTCCGTAGATATACTTATACAATCCACCACTTTGGATCTGAGTGACATTATCCAAACCCTTGAAATTCTCAGGTTTTGTCTCAATGGGTGCTGATGAGGATGCTAACTGCACTGCGAAGTAGATCTGATCGCTGCTCATTATGGCTGTATTGCCAGTGTTCACCTTGTCTACGTCATTTTTCTCTGAGCCATCGTCTAACGTTGTAGGAAGGCCTTTTAATTCGCTATAACCCAATCCTTCTATTTCAGACTTATACTCCTTGAACGCCCTGAAGATGGCAGATGCCATGAGCTCTTGCCCATTGAAGCCTTGAAGAAAATCTTCTTCTTCCTTATTGGTTAAGAATCCGAGTTCTATCAGCACTGAAGGCATGGTGGTGAAGGAGATGACCCAGAATGGCGCCTGCTTCACACCACGATCCACTCTTCCAACCCGCTGTTTGAACTGACTCTGGACCTTATCTGAAAAGCTCAGACTTTGACCTAAAAATGCATTCTGTCTCAAGCTCAATTCTATGTAGCTCTCAGGACTGTATGGGTCGAAACCGTTATAATTCTTCTCATAATTGCTCTCTTTCAATATCGCAGCATTCTCCTTCTGAGCCATTTTCAAGTTTGCCTCAGTCTTCGCTGGCCCCATCACGTATGTCCCACATCCTTGAGCCGTCTCCTTTGAAAATGCATCACAGTGAATGGATATGAAAAGATCCACGCCCAGTCTATTTGCCATCTTGGTCCTTTCATGCAATTCTGGATATGTATCCCCTATACGGGTATAATGAACCCTTACATCTGGAACATTCTTCTCAATATAACCCCCGACCATTTTAGTCACTTTCAAGGTCACATCCTTTTCTGTGGTCTTAAATCGGCCAGTTCCTAAGTTTCCTGGGTCCGTTCCGCCATGGCCAGCATCTATCATAATACTGTCTATCCTATTCACGTCAGACCCTCCTGAGGGGCTGAATGCCAGACTGATACCCAGCACGAATACAATAGCCAATAAGGACCAGCGTTTATGCCCTTGTATATCCTGATTCTCCTTTATCATCTCCTTATCAGGTGTAATTCATAGTTTTGAACGCGGCCAAGGCCAGCATATTGAGCAAATATAGACCGAGCTTGGTGCCTAATTCCTTAAGGATACCTGTAATTTTCATTGCATTGCTGTTGACAGTGATGCATCTTGACTTGATTTCGCAAGAAGAAGTTAAAGATAGCCTCATGCTGCAAACACGTTCCGTCCAGCAATTACTTACCAAAGACAGTACCAAGGTCTACCACAGCCCCATTGAAGATATCATCTCCTATCCTGCATTAGACAGCACCATTTACAACATCCAAGACCAAAGCGTAGAGATGTTTGGCGAAGCTAGAGTAGATTATCAGGAGATAAGTTTGGAGGCTGATTACATTCAATTCGACTTCAGAAGTATGGAGGTCCTGGCATATGGGATCACAGATACCGCTGGAATAGTTCAAGGTCGCCCCGTCTTCTCGGAAGGTGGAAATACCTTCAAGTGCGATACCATCAGATATAATTTCGATTCAGAGCAGGGGCTCATCAGTGGCGTGATCACCAATGACGGTGAAAGCTACGTGCACGCTGAATTAGCTAAGAAACATGAGGATGGGACGGTGCACAACTCAGGTGGGATGTATACGACCTGTAACTTGGAGAATCCCCACTATCACTTCCGTTTCAATAAGATGATCGTCATTCCTGATGATAAGATCGTAACAGGGCCCATTTACATGAAAGTGCGTACAATCCCGTTACCATTGGGTCTGCCATTCGGCTATTTCCCAAATACCACCAAACAGAAGGCCGGTATCCTCATCCCTGGATATGGTCGCAGCACCACGCTCGGATATTTCCTACTTAATGGTGGATACTATCTCCCCATCAATGAGCACTTGGATAATCAGATTACTGGAGACATATATTCTCGAGGAAGCTGGGCCTTGTTGAACAAGACCCGTTACTTGAAAAAGTATGCATATTCAGGAAATGTCGACTTGAGCTATAACAAGCAATTGCAAGGTGACCCGGACTTATTGGACTTCTCTAAGACAAGCAATTTCTTCATCCGCTGGAATCATTCTCAGGATTCCAAAGCCCGTCCTGGAACTACTTTCTCTGCCAATGTCAACGCAGGAACCAGCAATAATTTCAGAAATAACTATAACAGCTCCCAATACGATTACATCAATAACACCTTGACATCTGGAGTCAACTACAGCAGACGATGGAGGACTTCACAGCTGACTACTTCGTTAAGGCATAATCAGAACACTTCTACGGATATCATCAATTTCACCTTGCCACAGATAGGTTTCAACTTGAACCGATTCTTCCTTCCGCTTTCATTCTTAAGAAGAAACTCCGCAGGGCCGAAGAAAGCCTATGAGACTATTGGCATCACTTATAGCTCTTCATTTGAGAACCGACTTAACACAAGCACCAAAGCACTGGCTCTGAATCAATATGCCCTCCTCAGTAAACAGATGGTCAATGGAGTGAATCATAATGTTCAAGCCAATACAAGTATGAAAATGGGCTATTTCAATTTGAATCCAAGTTTCAGACTCAATGAGCGTTGGCACTTTGCGCGATTGAACCAATTTGCCATGGACACAGTCTTGGTCAAGGATACTATCCAAGGATTCTTTTCCACCCGTGACTACAGTATGCGTGCTGACCTGAATACCAAGATCTACGGTATGTTCAGCTTTAAGAATTCCAAGGTTAAAGCGATACGACATGTCATTACTCCTTCACTTGGATTCTCCTATACACCTGAGATAGATTATAGGAAATCCGTGATTTTCGAAGAAGAAGAACTCATCTATAATCCTTTCACAGTAAGCGCCTATTCTCAAGGCGCCATACCTGAGAGTGCTGCCGTCAATTTCAGTATGCAGAACAGTTTGGAAATGAAGGTGCGTAGCGATTCCGATTCTACTAAAAGCACAGACAAGAAAGTGAAACTAATAGAGAATTATAGTATCAACACCAGTTATAACATGATTGCAGACAGCCTGAATCTAGCTGATATCAGGATGACAGCGAGAACCACCTTGTTCAAGAAAGCACAGATTCAATACAACGGAACCTTCAGCCCTTATCAGGTCGATGACCAAGGAAAAAGGATTGATAGATTTATCTGGTCAGGCCCGGGACCATTGCTGAGGGGTAGCAATCATAGCGTAGCTTTCAGCACCTCATTGAGTGGAGGGAATAAAACCAAGAAAAGCACAGAAGAACAGCCTGACAGCTTTGCGAAGAAAGATGAGCTTCAGGAAGTCAGACAGAATCCCAGCGCTTTCACTGATTTCAATATTCCTTGGAATCTGAGCTTCAGCTATACCGTCAATGTGGGAAAACAATATCAAGTCAGAGGTGATGGAAGCCTAAATGACACAACACTGGTGACACAACACGGCCTGCTATTCAGGGGAGATGTGAGGCTCTTCAAGAAGTGGATGCTCGGATTCAGCTCTGGGTATGATGTGAAGAATGGAGACTGGACTTCCACGGTCTTGAATCTGAGTTGGGATTTGCATTGCTGGTCATTGAGCGCTGTTGTCATTCCATTTGGAGATAGACAGAGCTATAATATCTCCCTGGGTATCAAAGCGAGTGCACTCCAAGACTTGAAGATCCAGAAAAGGGGAAACCTAGGCAATGGGCAAGGCCTGCTTTTCTGATCTGCTTTACATTTGCTGACAACATGGAATCATTCCCCAATCTCATACATTACGCTATTCCCGGCTTCATTGTCTTAATACTTATAGAGGTACTGCTCAGCTATAGGATGCGCAAGGAAGCATATGAAATCAAGGATTCGGTCGCTTCTCTCTCAATGGGTTTAGGAAATGTCTTGATCGGATTGCTCAGCAAAGGGCTCATTCTTGGAGCATTCACCTTGATGTTCAGCGTGAAATGTTTCGAGACTCCTATCACCTGGTGGTCATGGATCCTGCTATTATTCTTAGATGACTTCTCTTATTACTGGATGCATAGGGTGAGTCACCGAAGCAGATTTTTCTGGGCCTCTCATGTGGTTCATCATAGCAGTCAACACTATAACCTGAGCACCGCATTACGTCAGACTTGGACTGGATCATTCTACACGTTCATCTTCTGGCTTTGGCTTCCCTTTATGGGCTTTCATCCTTTGATGGTAATGGCGCAGATGTCCATCTCCCTGATTTACCAATTCTGGATTCATACAGAAGCCATCCAAAGATTCCCTGCTTGGTTCGAAGCAATCTTCAATACTCCTTCTCATCACCGGGTTCACCATGCAGTGAATCCTCGCTACCTGGACCGGAACCACGCGGGTATATTCATCATCTGGGATAAAATATTCGGAACCTTCGAGGCCGAAGTTCCTGAAGACTCTCCCGTTTATGGATTGACAGAGAACATACAGACCTTCAAGCCCTGGCAGATTGCTTTCCACGAATGGAAGTCCATGTTGAAAGATGCAAGCAAGCCAGGGTTGGACATTTCAGCTCGTTGGGGCTATCTGACAAGGCCTCCTGGCTGGAAACATGACGGGAAGGGAGTTCTTTCTGAGGACTTACGTGAACGTTGGGAAAAGCAAAATCCTTGACCTTGTTCTACCATTCCTCAGCATTCCTTTTCTTTGCATCCTGAAATGAGTCAGCATCCTGAAATATTCTTTCATGTAGGCCTCGGTAAAACTGGAACCACTTTCCTTCAGTATCGTGTATTCCCTTATTTCAGTGGAATGGAGTATATCCAAAGGACAAAGTATAAGAAGGCCAAAGAAATCATAAGAAGAGGTAGCTCTGAGAGATATTTTCTTTCCTTCGAATGTGATCAGCAGCTCGAAGATGTAGTCAGAGATTGGGCAAAGGATTTTCCTCAGACCAGACCTATCATCGTATTCAGGCGCCATGACAGCTGGATAGCCAGCCAATTCAGAAGATTCTTGAAGAATTGCCATGTGACCACGTTTAAGGAGCTCTTGGATTTGGACCAAAATAAAGGCCTATTCAAGAAGGAGGAATTATTCTTCATGCCTAAGATCAGGTTGCTTGAAGAGGTCTTTGAAAAACAGCCAATCATACTGCTTTATGATACAATGAAAAAGGATCCGAAATCCTTCATTCATGACCTTGCTACTCGCATGGAATCCTCAGTAGATGTTGACGCTCTGGACTTCAGCAACAAACATAGTTCGTACTCTGACCGTCAGCTGACTTTTCTTATGCGAGCCAGTCCATATATCAACCTGAGGAAAAAGGTGGTGTTCCAGAATAAATTCATCGAATTTTTCAGAAAATCAGCTGTGAACTGGACCCGATATTCAATCCTATTCATCGGGCGCTTTTGGCCCGAAAAAAAGGAACAGAATACCCTATTAGATCCTGCGGACTTAGAGCGCGTCCGAATGTCCTATTCGGAGGATTGGAACGAAATCCTAATGCGAGCAAAAAAAGTCTAACTTGAATGTGAAACATCAAGAATGCGAAAGAAGTCTTACTCGCTGTCATGCATGCTCATCCATTGACCATGAAGCAACCCGTACCTTTGGTTGGACTGGATTGGGTGATGATTCGGTGAACCAGGCTTTGCAATCATTCGCACAACCGGAGCCCTATTGGTCCTTCTATTTCGATATTATCGAGCAATCCAGAGAGGCTGTAGATAATGCTGGAATCGAAATTCCTTTCCCACAGACAGATGCCCATCAAAAGAATTAATAAAGAATGCATTCAGAATTCAAGAACAATCCCCTTGAAGAGTTCAAGGATGAACAGGGCAGAAAAGCCAGCCCCATCCTGCGCGAAGGTGTTAAGAACTATCTCATTGACATAGATGGGACCATCACAGATGACATCCCCAATGAGGAACCAGAACGTATGGTGACATGCCTGCCCTATCCCGATGCACTAGCTACATTGAATAGCTGGTTCGATGAAGGTCATATCATCACATTTTTTACTTCACGTACTGAAGAACACCGTGAAGTGACAGAAGCGTGGCTTGATGAGCACGGATTCTTTTACCACGGCATGATCATGGGGAAACCCCGAGGTGGAAATTATCACTGGGTGGACAATCACTTGGTCAAAGCAACCCGCTATGAAGGGCGATTTGAGAACATGATTAAGAAGAAAGTCGAGATAGAAGTGTTTCCTTCCAAAGATCATTGAGCAATGGTCAATCTGCTTTGATACTTTTGCAGACCAATTAGTCTGAACATTATTATGTCAAGGATTACTATCACCCTCCCCGATGGAAACACTCGGGAATACGATCAAGGAGCAAGCGCCATGGATGTGGCCAAGGATATCTCTGAAGGCTTAGCCAGGAATGTGCTAGCAGCTATAGTAGACGGAAAAGTACAAGAAGCTGGAACCCCTATCCAGAGCGATGCTTCAGTCCAACTTCTTACCTGGAAGGATAAAGAAGGAAAAGAGACCTTCTGGCACTCTTCAGCTCACGTGATGGCCGAGGCTATCCAGCATTTCTATCCTGAAGCCAAGTTCACCATAGGCCCTGCTATCGAGCGCGGATTCTATTATGACATCGACTTCGGGGATATCTCATTGACAGAGGCTGACCTTGAACCCATTGAGAAGAAGATGCTGGAACTTGCATCTAAGAAGAACGAATTCATTCGTAAAGAAGTGAGTAAGGCTGATGCCCTCTCTTTTTATAAAGAGAGGAAAAATCCTTATAAATTGGAATTGATCCAAGACTTGGAGGATGGGACCATCTCATTCTATACCCAAGGCGATTTTACCGATCTATGTCGGGGACCTCATATCCCTGATACGGGATTTATCAAGGCTGTGAAACTGACCAATATTGCGGGAGCCTATTGGCGGGGTGATGAGAAGAACCCACAAGTGACCCGTGTATATGGGGTCACCTTCCCTAAGAAATCTGAGCTGACCGAGTATCTTACTTTCTTAGAAGAAGCCAAGAAAAGGGATCACCGAAAGCTTGGAAAGGAACTGGGCCTATTTACATTCTCTGAAAGAGTTGGTCAAGGTCTTCCACTCTGGTTGCCCAGGGGTACAGCCTTGCGCGAGAGATTGACTTCATTCCTGAAGAATGCTCAGGATAAAATGGGCTATGTCCAGGTAATCACTCCTCACATAGGACATAAAAACCTCTATGTGACCTCAGGACATTATGAGAAATACGGGGCTGACTCTTTTCAGCCCATCAAGACTCCTGTGGAAGGAGAAGAATTCTTCTTGAAGCCGATGAACTGCCCACATCACTGCGAGATATACCGCGCTGAGGCACATTCATACAAGGATCTTCCGCTGAGGATCGCTGAATTCGGGACGGTATATCGCTATGAGCAAAGCGGTGAATTACATGGGCTGACCCGTGTACGCGGATTCACTCAAGATGATGCCCACATCTTCTGCACCCAAGAGCAGGTAAAGGATGAGTTCAAAATGGTCATAGACTTGGTGATGATGGTCTTGAAGGCATTGGACTTCAAGGATTATACAGCACAAATCTCGCTCAGAAGTATTGAAAAATCAGATAAGTATATTGGCTCTGATGAGAATTGGGTAAAGGCTGAGGCTGCAATTATAGAAGCGGCCAGTGAGAAAGGACTGAAAACAGTAACTGAATACGGTGAAGCTGCATTCTATGGTCCCAAGCTTGACTTCATGGTCAAGGATGCTATCGGTCGTCAATGGCAGCTAGGTACCATCCAAGTAGACTATAACCTGCCTGAACGCTTCAAACTGGAATATAAAGGCAGTGATAACCAAATGCACAGGCCTGTGATGATTCACAGGGCCCCATTTGGGTCATTGGAGCGCTTTGTTGCGGTACTTACAGAGCATTGCGCAGGAGAATTCCCATTATGGCTTAACCCTGAACAAGTAGCAGTGCTCTCATTATCAGAGAAATACAATGACTATGCACTATCTCTTTCACGGAAGCTGAATAATTGCGATATTCGCGCCTCCGTAGACGAACGGAACGAGACCGTGGGTAAGAAAATCCGCGATGCAGAATTGAAGAAAGTCCCATTCATGCTGATAGTTGGCGAGAATGAAGCCAGCAGTGACACTGTTTCTGTAAGGAAACGTCATGAAGGTGACTTAGGTACCATGAGTACAGATGCATTTGCGGAACTTATTCATAAAGAGGTAAAAGGACAGTTGGAAGACTTCCAATAAGACCTCAGGTGATAAACCATTAAAAACGAAGAGTAATAGCTATACGAAGAAGAAAAGAGCGTGGTTCCTATGTAAAACGTGAGGACGCGCATCGAATCAATGATAAGATCCATGTACCCATAGTACGTGTGGTCGGTGATGGAATAGAGTCACAGGTATTACCTACCCGTGAAGCGATCGCCTTAGCAGAGGAGAATCAAATGGATTTGGTAGAGATATCACCCAGTGCTGATCCTCCTGTTTGCAAGATTATTGATTACAGGAAGTTCCTTTACGAGCAGAAAAAAAAGGAAAAGGAACTTAAGGCAAAGCAGTCCAAAGTGGTTCTTAAAGAGATCCGTTTCGGGCCCAACACTGATGAGCACGACTTCAAATTCAAATTGAATCACGCCAAGAAATTCTTGGAAGAAGGTGCCAAAGTGAAAGCCTATGTATTCTTCAGAGGGCGCTCTATCGTGTACAAAGAACAAGGCGAGATACTTCTGTTGAAGTTCGCCACTGAGCTTGAGAACATTGGTGTAGTTGAACAACTACCTAAGTTGGAAGGAAAGAGGATGATCATGCTGATCAACCCGAAAAAGAAGTAGTAATAAAAATAAGAGGTCATGCCAAAAATGAAGACCGTATCAAGCGCTAAAAAGCGTTTTAGAGTTACGGGGACTGGTAAAATCAAGAGGAAGAAGGCTTACCATAGCCACATCTTGACCAAGAAGTCCAAGAAGCGCAAGCGTAACCTCACGAAATGGGATGATGTGCATAAAGCAGATCTTCCAAACGTGAAGTTAATGCTCTGTAAGTAAGGTAAATTGTATCACCAGGTGTCCAGCCTAAAGTGTCTTCCAAAAAAGTCGACCGCTGTGCACCAAAGATCATAAATCAAAATGCCAAGATCAGTAAATGCTGTCGCAGCGCGACATAGAAGAAAGAAAATCCTCAAGTTGGCCAAAGGCTATTGGGGAAGAAGAAAGAACGTCCATACCGTGGCTAAGAATGCCGTGGAGAAAGGGATGCAATATGCTTACTCCGGTAGAAAACAGAAAAAGAGGAACTTCCGTGCCCTCTGGATCCAAAGGATTAATGCTGGTGTGAGACAATACGACATGAACTATTCCCAGTTCATAGGAAAACTAAAGGATGCCGATATCCACTTGAATAGAAAGGTCCTCGCTGATCTCTCTATGAACCACCCTGAAGCCTTCAAGGCGGTGATAGAAAAGTTGAAATAATTGCATGCTTTGACATGATTATAAAAAAAGGGAATCATATTTGATTCCCTTTTTTTATACCCAACTCAATTGATAAAAATGAAACACATCTTTCTCCTTATATCCTTGGCCTTACTCTGTTTCAACGGCTCTATAGCCCAGTCTGAAACAAAGTCTAGCCCTTTCAACTCAGATGGAACTTGGTTCTATGCTGACTCTAGTTTGGACTTCAGGGCTATAAGCACCCGAAGCGCCCTCCTCCATCTATCATTCAACATAGATGATCCTTCCTTGCCTGATTTAGTCCATAATATCAGCATTTGGAAAAAGGATTATCCCTGGCTGGGTGTTGTTGGAGAGTTGACCGCTGAAAGCCCCTCTGAGACCAGCCCTGAATATATCACCAAGCTAAGCAGGCAGATCGGCTGGGACTACCCACTCTTTGTTCCTGCGCAACAGTCCTACGAATCTGTTGACCACTGGTCCTATAGCCTTTACTCTATGGATAGCCATCTCATCGCTTCATCTAATGTAGCGTCTTCTATTGCACAGATCGATGACCATTTGAATGCTCTTCAAACAAACATCAGGAAATTCGACCTGAAAATGGAACCGAGCTATACACACTGGCCTTTTAGAGGCCTGGAAAAACTCACTGTCCTTTTAAATCCTTCAGATATCGCTGTGGATCCCGCTTTCGAATGGATCTTCATTTCAGACACAGGCCATGATAGAATCATCATTACTAATATGGATGGTGAAGTCGAATTCGTGGTTGGAACAGGAACCAAAGGAGCTGCTGATGGGGAAATGAGCGAAGCCTCCTTCGACCACCCAACTGGATTGGCGTATGATGCCGAACACAAACAGCTGTATATAGCTGATAGAGGGAATAATTCAATCCGAAGGTTAGATGTAGATAAGAGAATGGTGAGCACCATTAATCTGGCTAATGAAAAAGGGAAAGCCTATGCACTGCCTTATGGCCCCGATCGATTGACATTGGTCAAAGGAACATTAATCGTTTCATGTCCCTCAGCGAACAACTTTTATAAGGTCAATCTCGCTGACCGCATAACCTCTATCGTTTTCGGATCAGAGGAGCGCGGAAGTGAGCTAGATAAGAACCCTTTGAAGACGCAACTATATTCATCAAGCAATCACGTTTTTGAGAATGAGTCGGATTTCTATTTCGACAATGTTCGAGGAATGATCTACAAAAGCGATAAACTGAAGAACAGTGTCCTACTTGCTGAAGACTCTTTGCTCGCTGATGATGAGAAAGCCATGTTCGATAGGTCTCTTCATCATCTGAATGCTCCCACCTTCCATCAAGGCAGATTACTATGTTGGAATTCAGAGAGCGATGGCCTAGTAGAGATAGATCCATACTCATATTCTATCAGGTCATTGGAGCTTGAAGGGCCGTCTCTTCCCGGACTTATCACCGGAATGGTTTCCGCTAGAGGAACATTATATATGATCGATGGGGATTCAGGTCGTATATTCCTCATGAAAGGAAAGAAGGTTGAGACCCTGGCATTGAAGAAAAAAGACAGGGTCCTGCACATTCAGTCTAGTGCTGACCTAGTCTTACATACTGAAAGTGTTGCACTCATGGCTGCAGGCCAGACACGAGTGATTCTTCGCCCGATCATTCCTCCACATTTCAGCATGGATCCGCATACTGAAAGCCATGTTCATATAAATGGAAATGATCCTGGGGCTGTCATTACTGAAGGCAATCTGAGACAGCAAGAAATAAATCTGGTCCTGTTCCCTGATCTAATATCGAATCAGATAAACTTGATGGCCGAATTGAACTTCTGTGATAAAGCAGATCCGAGCAAGTGCTACCAGCGTTGGGTGATGATCAATGTGCTTTTGGATAACAATGCCAATGCAGTTCCAGAGGTGAACTTGGACTTAGAGCTTTTCAAAGGATTATAAAAATCACTTCGCCCCTAAACGATTTAGTGCTGCCAAAGCCTGAGGGTGATCAGACTTCAAATGTATGACTGCCTTATAATCTTTGATAGCATCAGTGGTCCTCCCTATGTCTTCAAGAGCAACCGCTCTGTTATAAAATGCTTGGTAGTATGAAGGATTACATCGTATTGCTTCAGAGAATGCACTGCTCGCCTGTTCAAGATCTGCTAGATAATTATAGTAGATATAGCCTTTGTTATAATAAGCCACCGCTGTTCCTGGGTAGAATTTCAACAAGAGGTCATAGGCCTCCAGAGCATCTTGAGGGTATCCCTGATCCTGGATGAAAAATGCTCGATTATAGAGTGCTTCTTTGTGGCTCGAGTCAATGGCCAATGCGGTGTTATAATAATCCATGGCCACTGCGTCATCTTCCTTCGCATAAATCATTCCTAGGAAGTTGAAGGCCTCGACATTATCAGCATTCAATTCTGAAGCAGTCTGAAAGGATGACTTTGCCAAGTCCATGTTCCCTTGTTCTTTGTATATCAGACCCTTCAGGAAATACCCTTGGTCATCTTGGGGATCTATGCGCAATGCAATATTGATCTCCTCCATGGAGCGGTCATAGTTCTTCAGCACGAGATAGATCTCTGCCAATTGAAGATGCGCTGGAATATAGTCCGGGTCAATAGCCACGGCCTTTTCAAATTCGAACTTTGCTTCACCAAGCCGAGCGCTCAAGTAATAGACCAATGCTTTCTCTTGATGTGCTTCAGGCAGAAGGGAATCTATCTTCAATGCACGCTCCGCATCAGCGAAGGCTTCTTTCAACTTGCTATTCTTCCGAAAGAACCTAGCTCGGTCCAGATAAAGCTGGGGGTCATTAGGCGATAGAAGGATGGCCTTATTGAAGCTATCTTCAGTCAGAACCTCAGTTATTTTTAAGGAAGACGAAGAAACATCATCGACCCTTACTTCACTGCAAGAATAAAGAATGGCAACACATATCAGCCCTGCGATAGCTGTTCTATGATTATGAGTCACTTTTTGCATCAGCTCCTTTAACGCCAGTGCTCTTGGCCATAAGCTGATCAGCCAATTCCTCCATCAACTCATGGTTATCCTCCAAGAGTGATTTCACTGCATCCCTTCCCTGACCTAGACGAGTTTCTCCATAGCTGAACCATGAACCGCTCTTCTTGACCAGACCTTCTTGAACGGCTAAGTCTAAAACTTCACCTGATCTGCTTATTCCTTTACCATACATGATATCGAATTCCGCTTTTCTGAATGGTGGAGCAACTTTGTTCTTGACCACTTTCACTTTGGTACGGTTACCGATGACCTCGTCACCTTCTTTAATCTGGCTAGACCTTCTTATATCCAAACGTATGCTCGAGTAGAATTTCAATGCATTTCCACCTGTGGTCGTCTCAGGATTCCCGAACATCACTCCTATCTTCTCACGAAGCTGGTTTATGAATATGCAACAAGCACCGGTCTTGCTGATGGTCCCTGTCAGCTTCCTTAAAGCTTTTGACATCAACCTCGCCTGAAGGCCCACCTGACTATCTCCCATCTCGCCTTCTATCTCAGCTCTAGGTGTAAGAGCAGCTACAGAATCTATGACTATAAGGTCAATAGCTCCTGAGCGGATCAGGTTATCAGCGATCTCCAATGCCTGTTCTCCATTATCTGGCTGTGAAATGAATAAGTTCTCGATGTCTACACCTAGTTTCTCAGCATAGAACCTATCGAAGGCATGCTCAGCATCTATAAATGCCGCTATTCCACCTTTTTTCTGACATTCAGCAATAGCGTGAATGGCCAATGTCGTTTTACCTGAAGATTCAGGTCCATAGATCTCTACCACTCTACCTTTAGGGAATCCGCCTACTCCGAGCGCCATGTCCAACGTCAGTGAACCGCTTGGAATCACTTCCATATCCTCTACGGCACTATCACCCAGCTTCATCACAGTACCTTTACCGTAAGACTTCTCTAACTTGGAAATAGTCAATTCCAAGGCTTTCAACTTCTCTTTATTGATTTCTGGCATAATGATAGATTTAATAGATAAGGAGGGTAAAACTAAGATTTGTCTTTCAAATATCTGAGACTATCTGATCATAATGTGTCCGAGTTTTCACATTCTCAATGATCCTCTCTATGATTCCTTCTTCATTAATAATGAACGTCCGCCTTGTAATACCTATATATTCTTTCCCCATGAACTTTTTCTTCCCCCAACATTCATATGCTTTAATCACTTCCATTTCAGGATCTGAGAGCAGATGGAATTTTATTCCGATCCGCTCTTTGAATGTACAATGGCGCTTCTCACTGTCAGCGCTCACTCCTAGCACTTCGAATCCCCTCTTATCCAGATCATCTATGTGCGTACTGAGATTATGTGCTTGCATAGAACATCCTGGTGTGAGGTCCTTTGGATAGAAGTATAGGATGAGTTTTCGCCCCTTGAAGTCATTCAATGAGGTTAACTCACCATTTTCAAGCCTTCCCTTGAAGTTAGGAGCAGTGTCACCAATAGTTAACATAATGTATGGATTTGAACCAAATCTACCCCAAATCCCGATATTTCATTGGGTCTTCATAATTCATCGATGATTCTGACGCTTTCATCGAAAGAAGAAAAAGGGTGAAAATCTCTTGAGCAATTGACCTTGTTGGGATACTGCTCAAAATATTTAGGTGTAAAAAGATAGTTTAGTGTTGTGCTTTGCTGTACTTTTGTCGACACAAGACATATTTTAGGCGAAAGATTCATCTGGTTTGTCGTATCCCAAATAGACAACCATCGAAAGTTTTCAACGTCTAAGTAAATGTATGAACACTAATTTTAATACGTTAATTGCTATGAATAATTTTTACCGTTGTCCGCTCGCGTGGTGTACATTCGATTTGAGAAAAGTCTCCCTGTCTATATTGATGGTGGCGGCTTTCATGCTGAACGGTAGTGCCATGAGCACTTACATGGAAGATTCGGAATCACCTTCTGTTTCTGACCAAGTAAGTAACATGGGCTCTTCCGTTGACAATCTTTTAAACTTGTCTGCCAAACTAGCCTCTGCCGACCAATGGTTGGCTTTTACACAAACTGGTAATACCGCTTCCAAGGTGGCTGCCGGCAATTCAGTTTGTCCTTGTCCTAATAACACACCTCCTATGTTGAGTGTGAGTAGCCAAACATTTGCTATGCAATGCTTAGGTGATCTCCCTCCTCCTCCTACGGTGACCGCCACAGATGACTGTGACGGAGATGTGAATGTGCAACAGTTCATCTTTACAGATGAGCAGGGTGATACCCATTGTACACTTGCTGATGCCATTGGGGATATTCCTCAGTATTGGTCAATTTGGCTTCCAAGCCTTCCAGACGGATTCTCAGATAATTGGATACTCACTAATGAAGGTGGATCTATAGATGTTTTTGCTGATGGTTCTGGAATCATCTCTGGCCAAGTTCAATCTATTAACGATGCGAACAGGAAGTTCAGGATGCATATCCGCATCGAGAATGGCTTGGACTGGAATAGCTGGCATGCATTGCAGACTGTATCTCCTCCTTTTGTACAACGTACTTATAAGGATGATGCAGGTTATGGAGCTGCCGGTGGTAACCTTTGGGAAACTTGGATGTACTACACCATCGATCCTAATAACTCTTATCTTGTTGGAGAAGGCACACTCACTGGTGCCTACTTGAACTTGAAGCAAGCGCCTTCTAGCCGAATCTTTGGGGTTCAAATCGGTCAGGCTGCTAACAACACTAATGCGAACTACGGTCTTTCTACCTGGTTCTCTTACACAGGATTCCTTCCAAACGCGTCTGGTCAACTCGTTGCAGCTAGCGGAATCGGTGATGTGAATGTGGATGCTGATTGTGGTCAACCACTATATCAGTGTTCTTCTGAAGTGAATTACACGTATGTAGCTATAGATCAGTGTGGTCTTGCTTCTACTGCAACACTTACTTATGAAATTGAAGATACTATGGCTCCTGTCTTAACAGGATGTCCTGATGACGTCACCGTTCAATGCGGTAACGTTCCAAATGCTGCTGTTGTAACTGCAGTTGATAACTGTATCGGTGCCGTTGCGGTGACATTTGCTGAGCAGACTACTGTCAGTACTACATGTCCTGATGCAATGACAATCACCCGTGTTTGGGCTGCTGAAGATAGCTGTGCTAACAGAGTCGAATGTATCCAAGTCATCACTGTAGTTGATACAGAAGGTCCAATGTTCGGTGAACAACCAGAGGACATGACTATCGAATGTGGTTCTGAGGTTCCTATGATGATGGAATTGACAGCTACTGATAATTGTGATTCAGATGTTGAGGTGGTTATGGCCTCTTCTATTTCTGCAGGACAATGTCCTACAGTTGAGATAATCCAGCGCAGCTGGACGGCAACTGATAACTGTGGTAACTCCACGACTATCACTCAGAACATCTACATTCAAGATACTACCGCTCCTAATCTCATCTGTGCTGCAGATATCAGCTTAGAATTGGATTGTAATACCAGCACTGATCCTTCAGCTACTGGTACTTCTTTAGGAACTGATGTATGCAGTACTGCAGTTGTTACATATTATGATGGTTCTCCAACTGGCTCATGTCCTTCACATTTTGTGCGGACTTGGACTGCTACTGATGATTGTGGAAACTCTACTTCTTGTGATCAAGTGATCACCATTGATGACACCATCGATCCTATCATCACTTGTCCTGCTGAAGCTACAGTGAACTGTGATGAAGATTACAGTGTTGCATCACTAGGTACGGCAACAGCAACAGACGGATGTAACGATTATGAAATCGTATTCTCTGATTCTGAAATGACAGGCGACTGCCCTTATCAAGTGATCAGGACTTTCACAGCTTATGATCAGTGTCAGAACTCTTCTTCTTGCACTCAAGTGATTAACATCGTTGATGTTGAAGCTCCTGTGATCATCATGCCAGCTGATGTTGTAGTTGACATCTCTTGTGATGATTACTACTGTGGATTCCAGAATGGTTACTTGTATCTTGCAGGTCTTCTCAGCCCAGCTGAAGAAGCTGCATTCATTCTTTGTACTCAAGGTCTATTCGCTGAGTATGACATCCTTCCAATAGGAGTTACTGATAACTGCGATGATGTTCAGTGGGCCCCAACTTCATTCTTCCCAATCATGCACCCTGAGTGCACCGAATTCGAAGGATCTAGTAATGTGAAAATTTCATTCATCTGCTGGTTCAATGCCATCGATGATTGTGGAAACGCTGCTGATTCAGTTTATTCTGTAATTAACATCGTTGACTTCACTCCTCCTTACTTCATTGGTATTCCTGAAAACACAACGGCCGAGTGCGATAGCATTGACCGTTCTGATGAAGTGACTGCAATGGATGACTGCGATGCAGAGCTTCCGTTCCAATATGAGGAAACTGAGACTCCAGGTACTTGTGTTGGTCAATTCACATTGACTCGCACTTGGTCTGCAGTTGATGCCTGCGGAAACAGCACTGTTATTGTTCAGACTATCGAAGTGAATGACACTACGGCTCCTGATTTCGGACCAGTACCTGCTGACATTACTGTTGAATGTGATGAAGTGCCAGTTCCTGTAACTCCTGTTACAGCGATTGATAACTGTGATCCTTTCCCAGCAGTGACTTCTTCTGACAATATAATCGAAGGTCAGTGTCCTAACTCTTACATCATCGAGCGCACTTATGTCGCTACTGATGATTGTGGAAATAGCGCTAGCTACACTCAGTATATCACTGTAATCGATACTACTGCTCCTGAGTTCGTCAACCCTCCAGCTAATACTTCTGCTGAGTGTGATGATGTCCCAGCTGCTGACGATATCGAGACTTATGACGCGTGCAGCGATGTAGATGTAGATTATTCTGAGATACTTTACTCTGGTGGATGCGAAGGAACCCTTGAAAGGACCTGGATCATCACTGACGATTGTGGTAACTCTAACATCCATATCCAGTACATCAACTTGATAGATACTACAGCTCCTGTCCTTTATGGTGTCCCTGCAGATCTTACCATCGAATGTGATCAAGATGCGCCTTCTTTCGA
>Ga0209702_10000377_pt1 | contig 92532 bp, 84 predicted proteins | sample FRY01_FD_187210 | JGI IMG/M metagenome (GOLD analysis project Ga0209702, IMG submission 187210) | Freshwater microbial communities from Lake Fryxell liftoff mats and glacier meltwater in Antarctica - FRY-01 (SPAdes) (version 2) | ecosystem: Environmental > Aquatic > Freshwater > Ice > Glacier... | reverse complement strand
GTGTTGCTGTGCATCCTGATGTTGCGTTGCAGGCCATGTTCGCGGGGAGTGTCCGACGGGTGATGGTTGATGCTCATGACGTGGTGATCAACATGGGCCGGACGCAACGATTGTTCACTGGCAAGGCACGACAAGCAGCACAGCTGTTGGCTGTCCGGTGCGGGTTCCGGGGTTGCGATGTTTCGGCCGAGTTCTGCGATGTCGACCACGTCGAACCGTGGGTTGATGGTGGCGAAACCGATCAGGCCAACTCGATGCCGCTGTGCGGATCCCATGACCGCCGCAAACATCGTAAACAGTTGCGGGGTCGACGCGACCGACACGGCCGCATCCACCTGATCAGGCCTGACGGAAGTGTGATCAAACCGTTGAACGCACGCGATCCCGATTGGGCCGACACCGAACGGGCCACTGATGATGCTGATGTTGGGCAGGCGTGTCCGACGACAATCGATGCGGCTGGTCGAACGCGCTACCGGATGCCAACAACAGCCGAACTCGGCTGGTCAGTCCTGCACATCGACCTCGCCGCCTAACGGGTCAAACCCACCGTTGTCTGCCCGGCTGATCACGACGGCGTGACGAAGTCGGCGACGACGCCGCAGTGATCGCTCGCCCACACCAGTTCGCCATCAACATCGACCGGGCCGGTCGCAACGTTCCACGCGCGAGTCGGGTTGCCGAAGGGCTTCGGCCGAGGCCACGACACGAGCAGATAGTCGAGGCGGCGGTTCGGCCAGGCGCTGTCGGCCGAGTACGGATTCTCTGCTCGCCACGTGTGGCCCGGGCCAGTGCCGACCTGCTCCCACACGTCGCTGAACACGATCCCTGGCACGCCCGCCGAGCGGCCCGTCAGTACACGGATCTCGTCGGTGTCGGGTACCGCGTTCAGGTCGGCGCCGACGATCAGCGGGAGGTCGTTCGACGGGTCACCACGCCACTCGATGCCGAGTTCGAGCAATCGTCGGACCTGGAGTTGACGGGCGGCCGATGCGTCGAAACGATGGTCGATGTGTGTCGATGCGAACGGCCAAGCGCCCCACGGCGTGTCGACGCGCGCCGCGACGATGCGACGATGTCCGTCGGTTCCTGCGGCGTTGGGAATGGGGAGTGAGGCAACACGTTCGAGAGGCCAGCGCGAGAGGATCGCGTTGCCAAACGATTCGCCATTCCAGAGCACGGGGTCGGTCCGCACAGCGTGCATGCCAAGGGCAGCAGCGATCTCGTCAGCAACGTCACGCTCGTCGTTCGACCACACCTCTTGCAGGCACAACACGTCGGCGTCGACCTGGCGCATCGTGTCGATCATCGCCGGGAGGCGCTGTTCGAACGGCCCGAACCGCCACCACAGATTCCACGTCATCACACGCATCGTCGGGGCCAGCTTCGTCACGGCCACATCATGTCGCACACAACGGGTTGGAGCATGGTCGGTACTCCCAGGTCGGTACTCTCAAGAGGGTGGGAACGAGCCGGTGGTCGATCGAGCAGGTCGAATCAGTCGCGCCATCGGCGGCAGCGATCACCGCGGCCCAACCGCTGGCCTCGCCCGCCCGGTGGACCGGCCTCGGTGCCGACGATGCAGCGTTGTGGGGATCGTGCCAGGGGAGCGGGTCTGAGCCGTACGACACGATGGTCGACCATCAGCATGTGAGCTTCACGTGTACCTGCCCGAGCCGCAAGACGCCCTGTAAACATGGCCTGGCGCTGCTGCTGCTGTGGGTTCGTGACCAGGTCGTCGACACGCCTCCGCCGGCGCATGTCAGTAGCTGGATCAATCGTCGGTCGGCCAAGCGGACAGCGTCGTCGCGCTCAACTGATGTCGGCAGCGCCAGCAGCCATTCAGCACCAGAAGCGGCACCAGAAGCGGCTGGATCCGAGACGGTCGATGCCGGTGATGTCATCGGCGAGAGCAAACCAACGCCACCCATGCCGCAGCCCGATCGCAACACGGCTCGCAACGATCGTGTCCAACGAATGCATGGCGGGCTAACAGAACTTGATCGCTGGCTTGACGACCGGATCCGCACCGGGCTGGCCGACCCGTCGCTCGCACGTTACGCAACCTGGGACGACCTCGCAGCTCGACTGGTCGACGCCCAGGCTGGCAGCCTCGCCAACCGCATCCGTCGCCTCGCCGGCCTCGTCGGAGCGTCGCCCGGCTGGCACGATGACGTGCTCGCCGAACTGGGCCTCCTCCACCTGCTGTCGCAGGCCGGTCGTCACCTCGGCTCGCTGCCCGGACCGCTTGCCGATGCCGTTGCCACGGCGGTCGGCTGGCAGGTCAAGCAAGCCGATGTCCTCGCTGGCGTGCCAGACACTGACCACTGGGTCGTGGCCGGGCGGAGCGACGTGCGCGAGGACCGCATCGAAGTCCGTCGTCATTGGTTGCGCGGAACATCGTCGGGTCAGTGGGCGCTGTGTCTGTCGTTCGCTGCGTACCAGCAGAGCCTCGACACGTCGCTGAGGGTGGGGACCTCGCTCCATGCCGACCTGCATCGCTACCCTGGGCCCGCACTGCGATCGCTTGTCGGTGCCCGATATGCATTGCCGGTCGACCCGGTCACACCGCCGTCGCAGACGATCGCCGAAGGCTGCAATGAGGTCGGCTCGATGCTCGTCGCTGAACCCTGGCTCGATCGGCTTCCCGTCACGATCAGGGCACGTCTTGCCAGGTCAGGCGAGGTATGGGCGCTCGCTGATGCAACCGGCAGCCTGCCGGTTCTCAATGCGGGTACACGTCAATTCGATGCTGGCCTGGCCATGCTGCTCGCAGTGTCGGAGGGTCGCGAGGTCGACCTCACCGTGGAGTGGACGCCGCACGGAGTCGTGCCACTTTCCATCCACCTACCCGACCGGACCATCGACGTTGGGCCCCGTGCGAACACGTCGTTCGTGAGCGCAGCATGAAATCAGTCGATGAGCACTGGCAGGCGCTGGTCACCACGGCACTGCTGGGTACCGACCGACGCGAGCCGCCCGAGGCTCCTCAGCTGATCGCCGATCTGGTCGCCGACACGGCACGGACCACGGCGTCTGAACGGATGCTCGCGCAGGTTGCTGCAACCACAGCGGTGCGGCGTGCCGGCGTGATCCCTGGGCCACCGCTCGACGAGTTGGCGATGCCAGATGGCGACGATCGGCAGCCCTGTGTGCCGGCTGCGGTCGATCGCTGGCATCACATCACCGCATCGTGGCCTGTGCTCGAAGACGAATGGATATTGACCCTCGTGACCGCAGGCTGGCGCATCGCTCCGGAGTTGCTACCGGCGATGCTCATGCGGCACCGATCGGACCCGGTGCGTCGCACGCGTGTCATGGTCGGCGCTGGATCGACCGGCCGCTGGCTCGTTGGGCACGTCCCCGACCTCGCGGCCCGCCACCCGAACGCCACGGTCACACCCGAAGCGCTTGCCGAACTGCCAGAACTTCCAATCGCGCCCGAACTCGCCCAGCTCGTTAACCGGCCAGGGGCCGAAAGCGGAGGCGTGCTCGCTCAGTCGCTCGAAGACGGCACGCTTGGCCATCCGCACCGCGCCATGCTGATCAACTTGGTCGCTCGGGTGCGGGCCGATGCACTGCTCGACATCGCCGACATCTTGGGTGCCGTCGACTCGATCTCACCCGGTTACGGACTCGCCACTGTGCTTGGCGACCTGGCAACGACTCGGCACCGCATGCTCGACGAACTGTCGACCTGATCAGCCAGAGTGTTCAGCCAGAGTGTTCAGCCAGAGTGTTCAGTCGGTGAGTTCTTCGTCGAGCTGATCGATCAGGGCCTGCGGCGCGATGATCCGGAAGCTTTCTTCGATCAGATCGTGCAACCGCGCGCTCATGCTGTCGTCGAGCCCGATGATGGGGATATCGGTCCAACCGGTGTCGTATTGCATTGCGGCAGCGCCATCGAGTGCCGTGGCCTCGTCGTGGGACTCCTGGAGCCTGACGCCGATGCTCGGACGGTCTTGGTTGCCGTAGATCGCGAAGATCTTCTTGCGAACTTTCGTGACGCGCTCGTCGTCCCAGGGGGTGTCGAACCATGCCTCAGGCATGGAGAGCGCGTAGTTTTCGAGTTCGTCTTGAAGTTTCTTCGCACCCCGAGCGCTGATGGCAGCCATTCCTCTATTGTCGCAGCAGATCTGCGTGATCGGTCATCGCTGTGCTCATTGTGACAACAGATCACTAACGTCGGCGTTGATGACCGACTCCGAAATCCTGCGGCCTCACGCTGAGCAGCAGTTCGCCCACGAACTGGTGGCATTGAGTGCGATTGATGATCGTCCTCGGCCACCTGGTTGGAAGATGTCGCCGTGGGCTGTTGTCCGGTACCTCCTGGGTGGTGAGCTTGCCGACGGCACGGTTATCTCACCGAAGTATGTCGGCCAGCAGCGGCTCATCGAGATCGCGGTGGCGACGCTCGCTACCGATCGGGCGTTGCTGTTGCTGGGCGTGCCCGGAACGGCCAAAACCTGGGTGAGTGAGCATCTCGCTGCTGCGATCAGCGGCGATTCAACACTGCTCATTCAGGGCACCGCCGGGACCACCGAGGAAACGCTGCGGTATGGCTGGAACTATGCGCGTCTGCTTGCTGAGGGGCCATCAAGCGAGGCGCTCGTCCCGGGTCCGGTCTACCGAGGTATGCAACGTGGCGCGATCGTACGCGTCGAGGAACTCACCCGTATGCCGCCTGAAGTGCAGGACGCGCTGGTCACGGTCCTGTCAGAGAAGGTGCTCCCGGTACCGGAACTCGACAGCGAGATCGCAGCGATCCGAGGCTTCAACCTGATCGCCACGGCGAACAACCGTGACCGTGGCGTGAATGACATGTCGAGCGCCTTGCGCCGCCGTTTCAACACTGTCGTGCTCCCGCTTCCAGCAACGGCCGAAGAGGAGATCTTGATTGTCAGTCGACGCGTTGCCGAGCTGGGTGTCGCTCTGGCGCTTCCCGAGGTTCCTGCTGCCCATGACGAGATCAGGCGCGTTGTCACCGTGTTCCGTGAGCTGCGTTCGGGGATGACCGCTGACCAGCGGACGAGCCTCAAGGTTCCGACCGGCACGCTGTCGACGGCCGAGGCGATTTCGGTGGTCACCAACGGCCTTGCCCTGGCTGCGCACTTCGGTGACGGCGAACTGCGCGCCACCGACATTGCTGGTGGAATTGTCGGCGCCGTCGTCAGCGACCCGGTCAACGATGCTGTCGTGTGGCGTGAGTACCTCGAAGGTGTGGTGGCGAATCGTGCCGACTGGGGCGACTTCTACGAGGCGTGCCGCGCACTCGACTCGTGACCGGTGGGCAAGTGAACGAATCCGCTGCGCCTGACAGCGGTCCGCCTGCCGTTGACTTGCCTGCCGTTCACTTGCTGGGCATCCGCCACCATGGGCCGGGGTCGGCTCGGTCGGTGCTGGCCGCGCTCGCTGAGATTCAACCGTCGATCGTCCTCGTCGAGGCTCCGGCCGATGTCCAGCCGACGCTGTCGTGGATCGGCCATCGCGAACTCGTTCCACCGGTTGCGTTGCTGGGCTACGTCGTTGCTGAACCGGCGCGGGCGATCTTTGCACCGTTTGCATCGTTCAGCCCCGAGTGGCAAGGCATCGCATGGGCGAACGAGCGAGGCATCGAAGTTCGCGCCATCGACCTGCCACTCGCGAACACCTTTGCCGGTGCAACTCGCGACGATGCCCTGACGCTCGGTGGTGGTGGTGGTGATGGTGATGGTGGTGGTGGTGATGATGGTGGTGGTGGTGGTGGTGGTGGCGATGATGGTGATGGTGGTGGTGGTGGCGATGATGGTGATGGTGGTGGTGGTGATGGTGGTGGCGCGGTTGTCGACCAGGCGCCGCCGGACCCGCTCCGTGCGCTCGCTGCAGCGGCCGGCGACGACGATCCGGAACGGTGGTGGGAAGACGTCATCGAGCATCGCGGTGATGGTCCCCCAGCCTTCGCAGCGGTTGCCGAAGCAATGGCCGCTGCGCGCCACGGCACGGTTCCGTCGAAGGGCGAAGAGCGTCGAGAAGCGCACATGCGGCGAGCGATCCGCGTGGCAAAAAAGGACGGCCACCAAATAATCGCGGTGATCTGCGGTGCCTGGCACGTACCGGCGCTCGATCTCGATGCGCATCCGGTCAAGACCGATACGGCAACGCTGCGCGCGATGCCAAAGGCCAAGGTCGCAGCGGCATGGGTGCCCTGGACTCATCGCAGGCTCACACAGTCGTCAGGCTACGGCGCGGGGGTGGGCAGCCCCGGCTGGTACGACCACATGTTTCGCCATCCGGGCCCCGACGGAGTCGCCCGATTCTTCGTCGACGCGGCACACGTGTTGCGCTCGCGGGGCCATGCGGCATCACCCGACCACCTGATCGGCGGCACTCGACTCGCCAACACGCTCGCGGCGATGCGCAACCGGCCGCGCCCGGGGCTGGCCGAAGTACTCGACGCTGCTGATGCAGTGATGGGTGGCCTTGACCTGGTGCGCAACGAACTCGTTGTGGGTGATGCGCTCGGGTCGGTGCCCGAATCAGCCCCGCAAGTGCCGCTCGCCCGCGATCTCGCGAAGGCACAGAAGGCTGCTCGGCTCAAACCCGAAGCTGCGGCGCGCACCGTCGAAGTCGATCTCCGCACGCCGATCGGTCTGCGCAAGTCGCACCTGCTGCATCGGCTGCTGGCCATTGGTGTGCCGTGGGGCGTGCCCGAGGAGGGGCGAGGCTCATCCGGCACCTTCCGTGAGACGTGGCGGCTTGCCTGGGAGCCCGAGTTGTCGGTGCGTCTGGTCGAACAGTCGGGCTACGGCACGACCGTCGCGTCGGCCGCGACCAACCGTTTGATTGAACGCGGCCGTGCGGCGAGGGGCCTGGCCGATCTAGTTGGAGTCCTCGAATCGGCGCTGTTCGGCGACCTGCCTGACGCCGTTGAGCCGTGTGTTGTGCTGTTCGCCGCGCGTGCAGCAACCGATCCTGACGTCGGCCAATTGATGGACGCTGCGGTCCCGCTGGCCAACGCGCTGCGGTACGGAGATGTCCGCCAGACCGATGCGTCGTCGATGCGTTCGGTGTTTGACGGGATCATCGTGCGGATCCTCGCCGGGGTCGGTGTGGCGTGTCGCCAGCTTGATGACGACGGTGCAGCGGTGATGGTCGAACGGCTGACGGGCGTGCAGGCGGCGCTTGCGGTCCTCTCACACCGGGCGCGAGATCGAGCCCTCCCCGAAGTGCTCGCACAGCTGGCCGGAGCCCGCTCGGGCCACGGCCTGGTGCAAGGACGAGCGACCAGGCTGCTGCACGACGGCGGGGCCTGGACCGCGCGCGATGTCGAGCAGCGGCTGGGACAGGCGCTGTCGGGTGGAACGCCACCGGCAACCGGCGCTGCCTTCATCGAAGGGTTCCTCGCTGGCTCTGGCACGGTCCTGGTGCATGACGCCGACCTACTCGGTGTGGTCGATCGTTGGCTGTCGTCGCTGACACCTGCCGCGTTCGACTCGGTCTTTGTCCTCCTACGTCGGACCTTCGGGGCATTTGAAGCAGCCGAGCGCAGACAGATCATGGCACTGCTTCTCGATCAGGCGCCTCAGCGAACAACAGGCTTTGGGACCGACGTCGACGTCGGGCGCGCTGGCGACGTCTTGGCCACCGTGCGACGCATGCTCGGTGTCGGCCCCGGTCAACCGGTCGACGAACTCAGCGAGCAGTCGGTCAAGATGCTTGATCGAGGAGTGGTGCTTGATCAAGGAGTAGTACCTGATCGAGGAGCAGCGCTATGACCGAGACACTCGCTCGGGTCTCTGACTCTGAACGCCGTCGGCGCTGGCGATTGGTGCTCGGTGGTGCTGCTGACGATGTTCAAGAGCAGCCCACCGAACAGTCGCGCCAGAGCGCCGCCGCGGGTGCCGACAGCGCAGAGGGTGCCGACAGCGCAGATGGTGCCGACAGCGCTGATGGCTCGGGCGGCGCCGGCGACGATCCGGGTACGAACCATGCGTTGGTTGGCGACGATCGCCGGATCGACGCTGCGCTCGGCGCGCTCTATGACCGAGACGACGCAAACGTCACCGGGGAGCGCGGGCGGCGCGGTGGTGGAAAGCGTGCCGGCGGGCTCGGGCGATCGAGGCCGGGTGTCGTGCGCTGGCTCGGTGACATCCGCACGTATTTTCCGACGCCACTCGTCCAGATCATGCAGCGCGATGCGGTCGAACGGCTCGACCTCAAACAGCTCCTGCTCGAACCGGAGCTGTTGCAGTCGGTCGAACCCGACATCCACATGGTGACGCTGCTCGTCGAGTTGAACAAGATGCTTCCCGATGAGACGCGGGCCACGGCCCGCCAGATTATTGCCCAGGTGCTTGCCGACATCGAAGCCCGTCTCGTCGACCAGACCCGTCAGGCGGTTCGTGGGGCGCTGGCCCGAAGCGCTCGGACCTCGCGTCCGCGGCCTGTCGACATCGACTGGAACCACACGATTGCAGCGAACCTCAAACACTGGTTGCCGGAACATCGGACGATCATTCCCGAACGGCTCGTTGGCCACGGGCGGCGGCAGCGGAGCCTCGCCAAAGATGTCGTCATCGCCGTCGACCAGTCAGGTTCGATGGCCGACAGCGTTGTCTATGCCTCGCTGTTCGGTGGTGTGCTCGCGCAGCTTCCCGCGCTGCGCACGCAGTTCGTTGCATTCGACACCTCGGTCACCGACCTCACGTCGTTCCTGCACGACCCGGTCGAGGTGCTCTTCGGGGTGCAACTCGGCGGGGGCACCGACATCGCCAATGCGCTGAGCTACTGCCAGCAGCTCATCGAGCGACCGCGGGACAGCGTGCTGTTCCTCATTTCGGATCTCTACGAAGGTGGCAACACCGAGATGATGTATCGGCGGGTGTCCGAACTTGTCACCTCAGGCGTGCGCGTCATCGCGCTGTTGGCGCTCAGCGACGAGGGCGCACCCGCCCACGACTACACCAACGCTGCAGCGCTCACAGCGCTCGGTGCCACGGTGATGGCGATCACACCTGGCGAGTTCCCGCAGGTGCTCGCCGACGCGCTCGCCTGATTGGCAGGGTGTGGGGCAGGGTGAGGGCAGGGTGTGGGGCAGGGTGAGGGCAGGGTGTGGGGCAGGGTGTGGGGCGGAAACACGCACCGCAGGTTTGCCCGTGTAGCTTGTGAGCCGTATGGGTCAGCTGGTCGCCGTCACTGAGAAGCCGAGTTCCACCCCAGGTGTGGTGCGCTTCGAGATCAATCGCACGTTGTCCGGGCAGGGGCACGAGCGGTTCCGTTCGATCCTCGATGCACACGGCAATACGCCATCTGACGAACTGGCACGACGCCTGTTTGGCACCGGTCAGGTCGCAGGTGTGCACGTGTACGCCAACATCATCACGGTCGACCTCGAAAAAGGGTACGACTCGGCAGGCCTTGCGGATCTCGTTCGTGACCTGCACACGTACTGGAAGCCGGGCGTCAAGCCGCCGTCACTCGAAGAGTTGCAACCTGATGAGCCAGCAGCTGCTGGCAGTTCAGGTAGCAGCCCAGGTGGTGACTCGGGTGGTGACTCGGGTGGTGACTCGGGTGGTGACTCGGGTGGTGTTGCACTGTCGGCAGAAGCTCAGAAGGTTCCGCCGCACCTGCTCGAGCGTGGGCGAGCCGCCCGCACCAAATGGAACTCCCGTTAATCGTCGAGCTTTCGTTTTGTAACGGGCGCAGTTTGTGCGCAGCCCGTGCGCTCGGGTGTTAATCTGCCGTATGAGCGAGGTATTGCTTGAGCGTCGCTTTTTGACGCTCCAAGAAGCTGCTGATGAACTCGGCGTGCACTACATGACTGCATACCGGTATGTCCGGCTGGGCCTCATGGACGCCGACAAGATCGGTGGCACGTGGAAGGTCTCACCCGATGCAGTGGCGGCGTTCCGGGCTGGTTCCGTGCGATCGCCGGTTGCAGCAGGGGAGCGCGCTCCGTGGAGTGAGCGACTCGAGTCGCGCTTGGTTGCTGGTGATGCCCGTGGGGCCTGGGGCGTCATCGAGGCCGCGATGGCGGCTGGCAAGGAATTGGACCAGGTGTACCTCGAGATACTCACGCCAGCCATGGTGAGCATCGGTGAACGGTGGAGCACAGGTGAACTCGACGTTGCCATCGAACACCGTGCGAGTGCGATAGTGATGCGGATCATCGGTCGGATCGGGCATCGGTTCGCACGTCGTGGACGAGCCCGCGGGACCGTGATCACTGCCGCTCCGGTGGGCGAGAACCACACGTGGCCGTTGGCGATGCTCAGCGATCTGTTGCGGCTTGAGGGCTGGGAAGTCTCTGATCTGGGCGCCGACCTCCCCGCCAAGTCATTGGGGCTGTTTGTTACCGACACTCCTGATGTCGTTGCGGTCGGGATCTCCGTCTCGACAGAGGACTGTCTTGCGCAGCTCGCCGAGTCATGCGCTGCAGTGCGTGCAGTTGCGCCGAAGTTGCTGGTCGTTGCTGGGGGCCGAGTGATTCGCGACGACGATCACGCTCGATCACTGGGTGCCGACGGTGCAGCGACGAGTGGCCAACAGATGAGTCTTCTCATTGAAGAACATCTGGCGACCCTGCAGAAACAATCAACCAGACCACGCTGACCAGAGTTCGAGATCTCCGGTCTTGTGCTATCGAACATACGTTCGATAGCATGTCGGAATGGAAGTTGCAGTACGAGACATTAACGACGATGTTGCCGCCGAGCAAGGGCACGACGTCGAAGCATCGTCGGTGTCATCGTCGGTGTTGACGTCGGTGCTGACGGCACTCGCTGAGCGAGTTGCGCCAGTGTCGATGGCTCGTGAACGTGTGTTGCCGGTCGCCGAGCACGTCACCGAACTCTTCTCCGAAGGCGGCTTGGTGCGCGGCCGTGTCCTGTCGTGTCGTGGCATGGCTGCGACGTCGGCGTCACTCAACCTGGTTGCTGCTGCGGTGGCAGCAGGGTCGTGGCTGGCAGTGATCGATGTACCCACGCTCGGGCTTGATGCGGCCAGCGAGCTCGGGGTGCCGCTCGAACGCATTGTCGCGATCGACACCTCTCTGGGCGACAAGTCCACTGCAGCCAATGTCGCTGCACGCGCAGCTCGGTGGGCTGACGTAGTCGCTGCTGCTGCCGATGGATTCGAAGTGATGCTGACGCGGGTGCCCGCCGAGGTCACGGCCAGCACGATGCGCAAGGTCGCCACCCGTTTGCAGCAGCGTGGAGTCGTCATGCTGGTGCTCGGTGACCCAGGGACGTTGGTGTGCGACGGCGTGATCGACACCACCGAGCAGGTCTGGTCGGGCGTGGGTGCCGGATGGGGGCACCTGCAGCAGCGTACGGTCGACATGTCGGCATCTGGACGCCGGGTGCCGGGCCGCCGATGTATCTCGCTGGCGTTGCCGTCTGGCGCTGAGGCCACGCCGAGCAAACGCGACGCAGAAGCTGCTGTCGACAATTGCCCGCCACTGCTCTCTGCGGTGAGCTGATCATGGGCGGTCCGCCAATGCGCATGGTCACGGTGTGGCTGCCTGACTGGCCGGTGGTCGCTGCCGGGTTTCGTCCCGAACAGTTGGCTGCAGTAATGCACGCCAACCGGGTGGTGGCGCGCACTGCTGCGGCTGCCGCCGAGGGCGTGGTCATCGGGCAGCGCCGTCGGCAGGCCCAGCAGCGATGCCCTGACATCGTTCTTGCTGATTACGACGTTGCTCGCGATGCCCGCGAGTTCGAGCCAGTGGTGCGCGCTGTTGCCGAGTTCGCGCCGCGGCTCGATGTGGTCGAAGCGGGCTGGGTCAGCCTGGCAGCACGTGGCCCGTCGCGATACTTCGGCGGCGATGAGGCACTGTCGAATGTGCTGCTCGAAGCCATTGGTAGCGCTGTGGGTGCTACTGCGGTGGGTGTTATTGCGGTGGGTATCGAGGGGGTGGGTGCGTCTGTTGGCGTTGGCGTAGCTGATGGCCGGTTTGCATCGAGCGTGGCAGCGCGGCTGTCGGTACGGCGGCGCTCTCCGGTCCTGGTCGAAGCGGGCGGGTCGGCAGCCTTCTGTGCGCCATTGCCGATCGGTTGGCTGCAGACGTTGGGGGAGTCCGACCCCGAGATGATTGACCTGTTCATCCGGCTCGGCCTGCGTCGGCTTGGTGACCTCGCTGCGCTCACGGTCAGCGATGTGCTCGGGCGTTTCGGCCACCCCGGTGTGCACGCCCATCGGTTGGCATCAGGTACCGATCATCGCTTGCCGAGCACCACCGATCCATCGCCGGAGCGTCGGCTTGACCACGTGCTCGAGGACCCGGTTACTCAGGCAGCTGCAGTGGTCTTTGTCGCCAAGCAGTTGGCTGACGAGTTGGCGCAGGCCCTGTCGGCTGAAGGTCGCGTGTGCACTCGGCTGGTCGTGCAGCTCGAGACCGAGCACAGTGAGCGATCTGAACGTTCGTGGTTTCGCTCGGCAGGGCTGAACGCTGCAGCGATGGTCGAGCGTGTTCGGTGGCAACTCGATGCGTGGATCAATCTGCCGCGGGGGAGTGATCAGGAGATCACCGGTGGCATTGCGCTCATCAGGCTCACACCCGACGAGGTACGCGCTGACGTCGGGAGCCAGCTCGGGTTGTGGGGCGGCCAGTCCGAAGCCGACCGGCAGGCAGCGCGGAGTATCGCCCGACTGACCATGCTCACCTCTGACGAAGCAGTCACGGTGCCGGTGTGGCATGGCGGGCGGCTGCCAGCTGATCGCTATCGCTGGGTGTCGGCGTCGATGGTCGATCTTGATCAACGGCAGCGGGCGACGTCAGCTGCCGGGACGGGAAGTGGACCATTAGGTCCCTGGCCAGGCTCGCTTCCGTCACCATCGCCGGCCACGGTGTTTGCCGAGCCGCATCCGGTTGAAGTCTTCGATGCAGCAGGGCAACCAGTCAAGGTCAGTGGGCGCGGAGTGGTGTCAGCTGGCCCTGCTCAGTTCAGGTTGCTCACCGGCGACGAAGCGTCAGGGTGGCGGCGCGGGCGGTTGCGACAGGTCGCTGCATGGGCGGGGCCGTGGCCGATCGACGAGCGCTGGTGGGAGCCCGAACGGCATCGTCGATTGGCCCGCTTCCAGATGGTCACCGACGATCAGTGCAGTTACCTCGTGATTGCCGAACATCAACGCTGGTGGATCAGTGCCCTCTACGACTGAGGTCTGATGCTCAGCGAGAGATCAGCCGATGCCGATGCCGATGCCGATGCCGATGCCGATGCTGACGCCGACGGCGAGGGGGATTTCGATAGCGTCGGTGATGTCGTTGGCGAGGCGGAAGCCGACCCCGCGGACGGTGTGAATCACCTTGGTGCCGGGGGCTGCCTGGTCGAGCTTGCGGCGCAGGTTAGACAGGTGCACATCCACGACGTGGCTGTCACCAACCCAGCGCGGTCCCCAGACGGCATCAAGCAGTTCTTCACGTGTGCACACTTCGGTGGGGCGACGGCAGAGCTGCTCGAGCAGCGAGAATTCGATGCGAGTGGTCTGAGCTTCTTCGTCATCAACACGGACTTCGCGGCGGCCAAGGTCGATGGTGAGCGGGCCGAAGACAAGCGATGCGGCGCTGACGCTCTCGACACGCTGCTGCAGCTGACGCGGGCGGCGGAGCATCGCGTAGCAACGGGCAGCGAGTTCATCGACATGCAGAGGGGTGGAAATGGCGTCGTCAGCACCGGACTGCAGCACGGCGGAGCGCACACGGTGCTCGCCTTCACCGGCGATACACAACAGGTACTGCTCGGTTGAGTTACGGAGTTTTTCGAACAGCGGTCGGCCCTCTGGCGTCACGAGGCGCGAGTCGACGATCAGCACATCGGGGGAGAACGACTGAGCAAGCAGCATGGCTGCTTCGGCGTCGGTCGGTGCGCTGACACAGAAGCCCGAGGAACGCAGGCCAGCAACGGCGACCCGACGCAGGTCAGGATCAGATACCGCAATGAGAATGCGAGGTGCGAGATTGATTTCTTGGTCCATAATTATTTCTTCCGCCAGGAGTCATCCGCCGACCGGATTGGAATGTGGTCGGCTATGGAGCCATGTCGAGCGGTTGGCCCGTTCGTTATGACCTTCACCGAGGTATCGGTTGGAATCGTCGACAACTGAAGAAAAAATTGACAACAAAAATACAGCGATGTGATTTGGATCGGTCCGCCCGACGGCCAACAATGAGATGCATGTCGCTCGATGTGCTTGCTCGATTGCGGTCCGACGTGGCAGCGCGTGTCGCGGTCAACGAACGTGAACAGGTGTCGGTTGAACGGTTCGTCGAGGCATTCGACCAGCTCAGCGACCCGCTGTCGCAGGAATCCGATCCGATTCACGTCACCGGTTCAGCGCTGGTGGTCGGCCCGCGCGGCGTGATCTTGCTGAAGCACAAGCGGCTTGGCTTCTGGCTGCAGCCAGGTGGACACATCGATCCGGGGGAGACGCCGTGGGCCGCTGCACTGCGTGAGACTCGCGAAGAAACTGGGCTCGACGTCGCCTTTTTCGACTCGCTCGACGCCGACGATGTGCCGCCCCTCGTGCACGTCGATGTGCATGCCGGTGGTCGAGGGCACACACATCTCGATGTGCGGTACCTGATCGACGGTGGCGCTGGCGACCCTGCTCCGCCGGCGGGTGAGAGCCAAGAGATCGACTGGTTTGAGTGGGACGCAGCAGTCGAACGCGCCGATCCTGGCCTCGAAGGGATCTTGCGGCATCTCCAAGCCAGATTTGCATTCTGATTCAACTTGCAAGTGTAGAACAAGTGTTCGATAATTGGAGGGATGGGGTTCAACAACCCGTCCTGGTCATGGAGCGAACTCGAAGCAACCCTGTCGGGTCAGTCGCCATCATCAGGGCCGCAGCAACAGAGTACGAAGCAGACCAACCGAGATGGCCGCGCGCCGCGAAGCCCATCGTGGAATGCCGGTGGCGACAGCCCGGCATGGAGCCGCAAACGGCAGCCGTTCGAAACACCTGACGGGCTGCAGGGCCCTGCGTCAGATGCCGATGTCGTCCCGTACGCAGAGCTGCACTGTCATTCGAATTTCTCGTTTCTCGACGGCGCCTCTCATCCCGAAGAACTCGCCATCGAAGCAGCTCGACTCGGGCTCACAGCGCTGGCAATCACGGACCACAACGGGTTCTACGGGGTGGTGCGATTTGCCGAGGCGGCCAAGGCTGTCGGCCTGCTCACCGTGTTCGGCGCCGAGATCACCCTGACCGACGGCCTGCTTCCTGGCTTAGGAGTGGCGCGCAGCGAACCGGACACCGACCGCCAGGTGGTCACTGGTCGTGTCCCTGATTCGCATGCGCCCGACCCCCCAGGAACCCACCTTCTGGTGCTGGCCGATGGGGTCGAGGGATACGGCAAGCTCTCGCGGGCGTTGAGCATCGGACATCTGGCTGGCGAAAAGGGTGCACCACAGTTCGCTTTCGCCGACTTGGCTGAGATGCTGGCGGGCCATGTCTGGGTCCTTACCGGCTGCCGCAAGGGCGGGGTGCCCGCAGCCCTGTCCAGCGGTCAGCCCGAGGCGGCGCGACGAGAACTCGACCACCTGATCGAGGGGTTTGGACAGGATCGTGTGCTGGTCGAACTGTGGGATCACGGCGATCCGCTCGACTCGGCCCGCAACGATGCGCTGTACGAACTCGCCCAGCAGGCGGGGGTCGGTTGCGTGGCGACCAACAACGTTCACTATGCAACACCCGCGCAACGCAAGCTGGCCACCGCACTGGCCGCGGTCAGGTCACGGCGCAGCCTGGCCGATGTCGACGCGTGGCTGCCGGGTTCGGCGGGAGCCCATCTGCGATCCGGCGCCGAGCAGCAGGCTCGCTTCGCGCGGTATCCGGGCGCGGTCGAGCGGGCCGCCGTTGTTGGCCGGGCAGCGGCGTTCGACCTCGCACTCGTGGCACCGAAGCTGCCACCGTTTCCCTGCCCCGCCGGTGCCGGTGCCGGTGCCGGTGCTGGTGATGCTGATCAGCCGCTCACCGAGATGCAGTATTTGCGCCAGGTTGCTGAAGCCGGCGGCACGAAGCGTTACGGGGCTCGACCGAACGCCGCCTCCGTGGCGAACGGGGGAACAGCCTCCGTGGCGAACGGGGGAACAGCCTTCGTGGCGAACGGGGGAACAGCCGAAGACTTGTCATTGCGGTCCAGGGCCTGGCAGACCATCGACCGTGAGTTGGCGCTGATCGACCAGCTCGACTTCGCTGGCTATTTCCTCGTGGTGTGGGATCTCGTCGAATTCTGCCGCCGCTCCGACATTTACTGTCAGGGACGAGGGAGTGCAGCGAACTCGGCGGTCTGCTACGCCATCGGGGTCACAGCTGCCGATGCCGTGTCGCTCGGCCTGCTGTTCGAGCGGTTCCTGTCACCCGAGCGGGACGGCCCACCCGACATCGACATCGACATCGAGTCCGACCGTCGCGAGGAAGTCATCCAGTACGTCTATGAACGCTACGGACGACATCACACTGCACAGGTCGCCAACGTGATCACCTACCGGGCGCGTTCGGCGGTGCGCGACATGGCCAAAGCGCTCGGCTACGAACCCGGCCAGCAAGACGCCTGGTCGAAACAGGTCGACGGCTGGGGTGGAGTTGCCGTGACGATGGAGCAGCAGGACCAAGAACAGCGCAGTACGGCGAACTTCCGGTCCGGCACGGCGGCGTCTCCGGACGCGTCGCCGGCCGCAGCAACAAGGGATTGTTTGATTCCGAAGGCAGTGCTCGAGTTGGCGCTCGAAGTCGAAGACGCGCCGCGCCACCTCGGCATCCACTCGGGTGGCATGGTGATTGCGGACCGGCCGGTGATCGAGGTGTGCCCGGTCGAGTGGGGCCGGATGGACAAGCGGTCGGTGCTGCAGTGGGACAAAGACGACTGTGCGGCAACGGGCCTCGTGAAGTTCGATCTGCTTGGCCTCGGCATGCTCTCGGCGCTCCACTACGCCGTCGACCTGGTGCGTGAACACCGGGGTTACGAGATTGACATCGCGACCATCCCGCAGGACGACGACGTCTACGCGATGTTGTGCCGCGCCGACACCGTCGGGGTGTTCCAGATCGAGTCGCGCGCCCAGATGGCGACCTTGCCACGCCTCAAACCGCGCCGGTTCTATGACCTGGTGGTCGAGGTCGCGCTCATCCGGCCAGGCCCGATCCAGGGCGGTTCGGTACACCCGTACATCCGGCGCCGCAACGGCCAGGAACAGGTGACCTATCTCCACCCGTTGCTGGAGAACTCATTAGGCAAGACCCTTGGGATTCCGCTCTTCCAAGAACAGTTGATGCAGATGGCGATCGACGTCGCCGGCTTCACCCCGGCCGAGTCCGACGAGCTGCGACAGGCCATGGGGTCGAAACGATCGGCTCGACGGATGGAGCAGCTCAAGCAGCGGCTCTACGCCGGGATGGAAACCAACGGCATCGTCGGCGACATCGCCGACGAGCTGTATCTCAAGATGAAGGCATTCGCGAACTACGGGTTTCCCGAGTCACACTCGGTCAGCTTTGCGTATCTCGTCTACGCCTCGTCGTGGATCAAGTACCACGAGCCAGCAGCGTTCTGTGCGGCACTCCTGAACGCCCAGCCAATGGGGTTCTGGTCGCCACACACACTGGTTCGCGATGCCCGTCGACACGGTGTGGTGGTCCACACCCCCGACCTCAATGCGTCGCTGGCGGGCGCCACCTTGGAACCCTGCCCGCCGAATGTCGACGGTGAGCCAGCAGGGGCATCAGCGAGAGCGTCGGAGGTGGCGTCGGAGGTGGCGTCGGAGGTGGCGTCGGAGGTGGCGTCGGAGGTGACGTCGGCGGGCGGTGTGGCAGTCAGGCTTGGCCTCGGTTCGGTGCGCGGCATCGGCAGCAAACTGGCCAAACAGATCGAAACGGTGCGCGCAGCGGGCGGCTTGTTTACCGACACCGAAGACCTCGTGCGCCGTGTTCCTGACCTGCAACTTTCGCAGCTTGAAGCGCTGGCCACCGCCGGGGTGTTCACCGAGTGTTTTGCGCTCAATCGCCGCGAAGCGATATGGACGGTCGGCGCCACGGTCCAGTCGCGACCTGGTCGACTGGAAGGCATCATCACCGGTGATGTTGCGCCTCGGTTGCCAGGGATGACTCCGGTGGAAGAAGCTGTTGCAGATCTGTGGGCCACCGGCGTGTCGCCTGATGGGCACCCCACACAGTTTGTTCGCAAGGAACTGGATGCGATTGGTGTGCTGACGTCGGTGCAGTTGTGGAATGCAGAACCCGGCTCAGTGGTTCATGTTGCCGGAGTGGTGACGCATCGCCAGCGACCGCAAACCGCGCAGGGGGTGACCTTCCTCAACCTCGAAGACGAGACCGGGTTGATCAACGTGGTGGTGTCGAAAGGATGTTGGCATCGGTTCCGCAAGGTGGCTCGCGAGGCCCCCGCAATGGTGATCCGCGGCCGGCTCGAGCGGGCCGAAGGTGTGATCAACATCGTGGCCGAACGGCTCGATCCGTTGCCGATGGCAGGCAAGACACAGAGCCGCGACTTCCGCTAAGAGTTGGTCGATTGACAGTTTTGATGAGCACCCCGTTGGCTACCGTCTGACAATGTCCGATCCGCGTCTGCCTGATCCCGAACTCGATCCCACAACCGGAGCTCTGCACGCCGACTTCACCGACTACGCCCTACCGCCCGAACGCAGTACCCCGAGTGCCGCTGCGGTTGTCTCGATCATCCTGGTTCTGTTTCTGGTGATTGGAGCAATCGTCTTTTTCGCGACTCGGAGCGACGACAGTGGCGAGACCGTCATCACCGACAACGCTGCGGCGATCACGCTCACTCTCCAGCGCATCTCGCCCAACTCCAACCCGATTCCAGCGTCGATTATCGCTGAGATCACTGGCCCTGCCGACGCGCCCGCCGCGTTCATCTGGCTGGCACCCGCCAACGCCGTTGCACCGGCTGCCGCCACAGCGGTCACTGACGGCAACGGCGAGGTGGTGTTCCAATGGGCGCCGCTCGAACGAATCGATCCGTCGTCGGAGTGGCGATCAGACGTCGTGCTGCAGGAAGAACTGCGACCCAACGAGACGCTCGCTGCCGTCAGCTCTGCGTGCACCTTGAACCGTCCGAACGCACTTGGTGGTGGCGAGACGACGTCGAACATCTCGATCGCTGCCGAGATCGAAACAGCGCCGGTGACTGCAGCTCGTGGCGTGTCATATCGCTTCCCCGGTCACGACTTCCTGCCGGGTGATCGTGTTCGCTGTGAAATCGTTGCCGGTGCACTGAACATCGAGCCAGCGACCACACTTGCTCCAGAGACGGCACTCGAATCTACGACCACGGTTGTCCCCGAAACGACGCTGGTATCGACGACGGTCCCGGCGACCACGCAGCCCCCGGCAACAACGCAGCCGCCAGCAACAACGCAGTCGCCTGCAACGACGGTGGCCCCGATCACCACGGAAGTCCCCGCGACCAATGCACTGACAACCGTCGACGCTCGTATCGACCTGTCGACCTTCCGCAATCTGATCGCTCGTGCCGGCCTGCGTGAGCAACTCGGCCGCGACGACGTGCGGATCACCCTGCTTGCGCCGGACAACGATGCAATCGCTGCCTTCCTCGCCGAAGACGGAGCGCCGGATCTGAACGATGAGGCCACAGCGAGAACTTTTATCCTCTCGTACGTCTTCGTCGGCGACATCCTCGAGTCGAGCGATATCGCTGCTCGTCGCGAGTTGCAGTTCGAAGAGGGCCCCGTTCGGGCCATCGATGCAACTGTCTCGCCGATCACGATTGGTGGAGCCCCGGTCATTGCCACCGATGAACTCACCGACCTCGCAGTGGTGCACACACTCGGGTCGACCTTCGCCACCGCCGAGTAGGCGAACATCCTGGTGTGTGTCTACCGGATTGGATTGGGGTGCATGCCGAGGTGCAGATCGGTGGCGTCACCCGGGTCCGGCACGTACGGGTTTGCCAGGGCGACGGCTTCGTTCAGGGCCGTGCCGAGGCCGGGCTCGCGTGACGGGATCACTCGGCCGTCTTGCCACTGGATCGGCGTCGTCAGCAGCTCGGCGTGGAAGCCTGTCCAGTCTTGGATGCCTTCGATCATCAAGAGGTTGGGGAGCGTCACCGCGAGCTGGATGTTGGCCGCCCCGAGGATTGGACCGGAATAGAGATGCGGTGCGATCTGACAGCCGGACGCCTCGGCGATCGCAGCAATCTTCTTCGCCGCAAGGATGCCACCGCACCGCCCGAGATTGGGCTGCCAGATCGCTGCAGCCTGATGCCGAGCGAGTGCAGCAAACTCAGAAATCGTGGTGAGTCGCTCGCCCGTTGCCACCGGAATGGTTGTCTGACGAGCAACGCGAGCCATCTCTTCGGGCGCGTCGGCGACGGTCGGCTCTTCGAACCACAGCGGATCGAACTGCTCGAGCTGGCGGGCCAGACGGATCGCTCCGGCAGCGGTGAACTGGCCGTGCGTACCGAACAACAGGTCGGCTCGATCGCCGACGGCCTCACGAATCGCTCCGGTGATCGCGACCGATCGGCTCATGTCATCGAGGCTCGGCATGTGCCCGTCGAATGCGGTGTACGGCCCGGCCGGGTCGAACTTCACCGCATCGAACCCGCGGCTCACTTCGAAGGCGGCCTGCTCGGCGGCTTGGGACGGGTCGCTGTAGACGTCGGGTCGTTCGGCATTCGGGTACAGGTACGTGTACGTGCGCAGCGTGTCGTGGACACGTCCGCCGAGCAGGTCGCTGATCGGCTTGCCGGCATCCTTGCCAACGATGTCCCAGCAGGCCATCTCGATGCCGCTCATGATGCCGACGAGCGTCGGATCGGGGCGCAGGGAGTAACCGCTTGAGTACATCTGCCGCCAGAGCAGTTCGATTCGATTCGGGTCGGCATCGATGACCCAGCGCTCGGCGATGTCGTTGACCATTGTCGCCACGGTGTTCGGGCCGACAGTGGCGACATAGATCTCGCCGTAGCCGACCACGCCCGTTTCGGTGGTGAGTTTGACGACGATGAAGTACTTGCCACCGAAGTGCGGGGGCTTGTTCCCGATGACGAACGTGGTGCAGTCAGTGATCTTCACTCCGCCACCCTGACAGAAATACGTCGCGTCATGCCAGGTGCTGATGACGGGACATCTCTCGGAGTTGGTTTGGCACAGCGATTTCTGCCACGGTCTCGGCCGTGAGTACACCGTTTGAACTGTTAGCACTCGAGCAGGGCGACACTCCAACGAGCTTTCGCCTCCCGGCCGCGGCGGCGTTGACCACGCCGTTCGACTTCCTCTACGGCGGATCCGGCATCGCAGCATCGGTCGAAGCTGCCGAGCGCGTGACCGGTCGCCCACTGATGTGGATCACGACGCAGTTCCTGGCCAACGCCGCCACCGGGCAAACCGTCGACATCGAGGTCGACGTCCCGGTTGCAGGCCGGGCAACATCGCAGGTCCAGGTCACGGCGCAAGTCGGAGGTGCGCTCATGCTGTCGTCGATCTGCGCGCACACGAGCCGCCCGGACGGCGACGTCGAGCAATTCCACACGATGCCGTCCGTGCCATCGCCCGACGAGTGCAGCGAGATGGTCGAACCGTTTGAACTCGGCGGCGACCGACCCCCGGCGTTCTACGACGCCATGGAGCGCCGGGTCGCTGCAGGCGCGATCGTCTTCGACGAGACACGCACGCCGCAACGCGGCCTCATCGCCATGTGGTGTCGCCTTCGCCATGAGCCGATCGGCTCGGCTGCCACGTTGGCCTACGTCGCGGACGTCGTGCCGCTGGGTGTGTGCGTGGCGCTCGGCCGACCCCTCGGCGGCACCAGCATCGACAACACGTTGCGGATGGTCAGGACCGACGTCGCAACCGAGTGGGTGCTGCTCGAGGTCGTGCCGGACTCGTTCCAACGTTCGATCGGCCACGGGACCGTGCGCATGTGGGCCGAGTCAGGCGAACTCCTGGCGGTTGCGCAGCAGACCTGCATTATCCGCACATCACACCATCAGCGCTGAGGGCGACGCCGGCCTGGCGATCGTTTGATCTTGTCTGCTGGATGTCTGCTGGATGTCTGCTGGATGTCTGCTGGATTCGGTGTTCAGGATTCGGTTTCGATGGGGGAATCTGGGATGCCGTCGTTCACGAGCGATCGGAGGAGCTCGGGCAAGGCTGCGGGAGCAAAGCCGATGTCCGAGCCGGCCATGATCTCGTCGTAGCTCCACCACCTCATCTCGTGGACCCGTTCGGCTCGCATCTGCTCCCAGCCGATTCCTGGAATCGCCTCGAATTGCTCGGTGCGGATGAGGTAAATCTCGCCGCGCTGGCCGTCGTAGGTGCCGTCGACGAACGGAATGATGTGCTCGCGTGTCCAGATGTGTGGGCCGATTTTGGGATCGTGCAGCCCCGTCTCCTCGATCAGTTCGCGGCGCAGTGCGGTGACATGGTCTTCGCCTGGGTCGAGGCCGCCACCGGGCAGTGCCCATACCTGACGAGTCGGAAACTCGAACCGAACCATCAACACGTCGTTCGACGGGGTCAAGATGACGGCGCGAACAGCCTGACGGATGCGCAGCGCTGGTTTGTCAGCAGTGTCTGACGGTTCGGTCACCGTCAGTCTTTCGGTGAATCGCTGAGACCGTCGTTGAAGTCCTTGTAGAGCCCATACATCGCTTTGCACTCCTCACACACGGGCAGCTGCTTCGGGTCGCGTGATGGCACCCAGGTGAAACCGCACAGGGCCACGACGGGGGTACCCATCACGCGGGCTTCCAGCACGACTGCGGCGGCGTTCTCGCCTCGCTTGACCTTGACGATGTGTGCAACGGTCGGCTTGGCGGTTTCGGTCTGCTCGTCGGTGAGCAGATCGGTGTCGAGCACCGGCATGGTTTCCAAATCCGTCATATCAGCAGTGAATCACATTTCGAAGTCAATGGGGTACGGTGCAGGGGTGCTCATCACAATTGTCGTCACCGTCGCAGCAGTTGTTGCTGCCGCGGGCGCCGTGATTGCTGATGAACGTCGCGACGCCGAACGGCGTCTACCGATTCCCGTTCGGGTCAAGCCGCAGCGTCGACCACAGGACTGATCCTGGTGAGCTCAAGCGAGCGATTCACCGACACATGACACAGCACTCCATGTGCTTGTGATTGCTTCGAATGAGGCAGGATCATTGAGATGGCAAGGAAGAGGAGCAGGACGAGTACGGCGTTTTCGTCCCTCAAGATTCCCGATTATCGGCGCCTCTGGTGGGCCGGAACGTTCTCGTTCATGGCTGTTCAGATGCAGTTCCTGCTCCGTGGCATCCTTGCTTGGGACCTGACTGGACGCGACGGAGCGATCGGCCTCATCTACCTCGTGTTCGGGTTCACGATGTTGATCGCCACACCACTTGGTGGCGTCGCCGCCGACCGGCTGTCGAAGCGAACGGTCATGCTCTGGAGTCAACTCGTGCTGAGTCTCGCCGCTGTCGGGATGGGCGCAGCGGTCGTCGCCGGTGTCGAACAGTTCTGGATGCTCGCCGTCGCCGGGTTCTTGCAGGGTTCGGCTTTTGGCTTCTACGGGCCGGCACGAGTGGCGTTCACCACCGAACTCGTCGGACGCGAGCAACTGGGCAACGCGATTACCTTGTCGCTGTTGAGCATGAACGGCACGCGAGTCATCGCTCCATCGTTCGCCGGAGCGCTTGCTGGTGTTGCGATCTTTGGGATTGGGGGCGCCTACATGGTGGCTGGCGGGCTCTCTGTGCTCTCGTTCGTCGCTGTGCTGCGTCTGCCGAAGGTGCCGCCGGTCAGCCGTCGTGGACCGACGAACCCGTTCGTCGAGATGTGGGATGGCGTCCGCTACGTCTCGGAACGCAAACATCTCCGACGGCTCCTGATCAGCTCATTTCTCGTCATTATGTTCGGCTTCAACTATGTGGTGTTTATCCCGGCACTGGTCAAAGACACGTTCAACCTCGACAATGACAGCTGGGTTGGCCTGATCAGCTCGGCATCGTCGATCGGCGCGCTCGCCGTCGGATTCTGGCTCGCCAGCCGGGCCGATCAGCCAGGTCGCTGGCGTGTCATGGTCATCACCGGCACCATCTTTGCGACCGGCGTGGTCGCGCTTGCGGTCGCTCCTGATTTTTGGATGGCCGTGGTGATCGTCGTGGTCATCGGCGGTGGGACCAGCGGCTACCAGACCCTGTCGAACGCCATTGCACTCAACCTCGCCGAGCCTTCCCACCAGGGTCGTGTGCAATCACTGCTCCAGCTCAGTTTCGCTGGCTTCGGCATTGCTGCACTTCCATTGGGCTTACTCGCTGAAGCGATCGGCCGACGTCAGGCGATGGTTGTCATGGGGCTCGCTGGCACTGTGGCCATCGTTGTCTACTGGATGCTCGAGGGCAGTGATGCGGAAACGATCGAGGCCGGAATCCCGCATGAACCAGCGGCGACGTCGAGCGAGGTGTCGCCCGGCTACGTCAGCTACGAATCGACGCAATCTCCATGCTGATGTTCGCCCTGGCCGAGGCTTCCCACAGCTCACGGCCCGTGGCAGTGGCGTAGATCGACTCCCGGTCGAGGAAGGCCTGCATCACGGCGGCTCGGCCGTCGTTCCACTCGCGATCATCGAGATGGGTGTACTCGTCCCGAACTGCTTTGGTGTACCGGGCATATTCGGTCTCGTCGGCACCAAGGATCGCAAGGTCGGCGTCGTTCATCACGGCCGCGTCGCTGCTCGCCGGGTCGAGGTGGGTCTTGGTGCCTTCGATCATCGCAGCGACAGCGTCGGCACGATCATCAGCCCAACCGAGTGCGATGAGGTCGCGACGCGCGAGCCGGGCGCTCGCCCGCTCGTTGGCCGGATGCTGGGGTTCATAGACAGCATCGTGGTAGAGCACCGCGGCGATGATTGCACCGAGGTCGTTGACCTGTTCGTGTTCGGTGAGGGCAGCGATCGAGACGAGCACGGCTTCGACGTGGCCGATCTTGTGGTAGCGGCGTTGCCGCTCGCGGTACCGGATCACCAGCCGGTCGAGGAGGTCGCTTCCGGCGCCGAGGTGTTCGGCCCAGGCGAGCTCGACGGGTGTCGGCGGCCGGTCAGCCGCGTCAGTTGCAGTGTCGCGGTTGGCGTCATCGTGTGTGGTCACCCGTGCAGTCTGGCAGCATGTCGGCCGTGACCATCCTGATCGACGAAGCGCGCTGGTGGTTCCGAGGCGAGAAGTGGTGCCATTTGGTCAGCGACGTGTCGTATGGCGAGCTGCACGACTTCGCTGACCTCGTTGGCGTGCCGCGACGCGGTTTCCAAGGTGACCACTACGACATCCCGCAGTCGTATCGACAGCAGATGATCGAAGCCGGTGCGCTCGTGGTGGAGAGCCGCGAGCTCGTGCGACGACTCCGCGGCGCCGGACTTCGTTTGTCGTCGGCGGAGCGCCGAGCGCACATCGCAACGAACTGACGGTCAGCGGCGCCACCTCGGCGGGGCGCCAGAGACCTCACGTGGGCAGGTGACGCCGCTGCTGCCCAACACGATCCACTCGAGCAGTTCGAGCCCGGCCTCGTCGCAGAGTTCAGCGATCTGTTGCCATCGAGCATGATCGCCGAGTTCGGCACCGCCACCAGGGCGAACTGATCCGACGATCAGGCCAGCAGCTTCCACAGTGCCGGCTGCAGTTGCTGCGACCCAGTCGACGGCCGCCACGACATCGTCAGGCTCGCGCGATTCGACGTGTGTGACGCCGACGCCGCATCGAGTGTCGTCGAGGACGAACAGCACGGTTTCTTCGATCGGTTTGGTGTCGATCGTCGACAGCATGAGCCAGAGCGCCTCCGAGAAGGAGTCGACGGGATCGAGTCGGGCGGAGGGGAGTGGACGCTTGCAAGGTGGGTACGACATGTGGGTCTCCTGAGACTGGGTGCGGTGACAGGAGGGGAGTCGGTAATTGTCACACTAGAGATGGTGTGTCACAGCCGTTTCGGAGCTGCCAATTCGTGAGAAGTCCACAACCTGGATGAAATCGTCGCGACCCAACCGGATATCTTGGCGGTTATGAGCGACTTCGTTCCCACCGCCGATGAACTGGTCGAACGCAACGCAGAGTTTGCTGCCGAGTTCTCCGACCACGACCTGCAGGTGGCGCCACTGCGCAAGATGGCTGTTGTTGCCTGCATGGACTCGCGGATGGACACATTCAAGTTGCTTGGGCTGGAGAACGGTGAGGCTCACATCATTCGCAACGCCGGCGGCATCGTTTCCGACGACGTGATCCGCTCGCTGTGCCTCAGCCAGCGAGCACTCGGCACCAGAGAGATCCTCCTCGTGCACCACACCGACTGTGGTCTCCAGAAGGTCACCGATGACGGCTTCCGCAATCAGCTTGAAGCTGAGCTCGGCATCAAGCCCTGGTGGGCCGTCGAGTCGTTCACCGACCCATATGCCGACGTGCGCCAATCGATGCAACGGCTGAAGGTCACCCCGTTCATCGACGACACCTATGTCCGGGGGTTCGTGTATGACGTCACCACCGGTGAGCTGCACGAAGTCACCATCGACGACGCCGCGGTGAACAGCGCGCGCAACAGCCAATAGGGAGCCGCGCGGACCCAGGACGTAACGTCAACGACATGGCTGACGTTCGGATTTACCACAACCAACATTGAAACTCTTCGGTCAGTGCCGTGCGCATTGCAGAAGAACTCGGTGTCGACTTCGAGACTGTCAACTACATCCACAACCCGCCAGATGCCGACGAGCTGTGGGGCATCATTGCCAAGCTCGAAGACCCAGCCACCGCCATGGTGCGTCGTGACAGCAAGTTCAAGCAGCTCGAACTCACCGATGACGACGTGGCGACCGACGACCAGATCGTTGCCATTCTCGTCAAGCACAAGCAACTGCTCCAGCGGCCCATCGTGGTCACGAAGACGCGCGCAATCATCGGTAGGCCGAAGGGTCGGGTCACCGAGCTGCTCTCCTGAGTCGTTCGATGACCGACACGAAGTCCTTGAACTCCTTGACCGACACGAACTCCTTGACCGACACGACAACGCGCTCACGCTGGGCATTGCTCCGCGCGACGCTCGCAACGCAGCGTCGAAACCTGACGATCGCCACGCTCATCGGGCTGCTGTGGATGTGCGGCAAGGTCGCCGTCCCACGGCTGGTCGGGATCGGCATCGACCGAGGTATCGAAGCCGACGACCGGGTGTGGTTGTGGGCTGGTCTCGTCGCGGCGGCGGGTATCGCATCGGGGATCTTCACGGCGTTCCGTCGCTATTACGCTTTTCGCGAAGCGCGCTGGACTGAAACCAAGCTGCGCGAGCAACTGTTCGGCCACATCCTGAGGCTCCACATCGGCTACCACGATCGGTCACAGACGGGCCAGCTGATGAGTCGCTCGTCGAGCGACCTGCAACAGATCCAGGCATTCGTCGTGATGATCCCAATCACACTGTCGAACTTTGCCATGATCATCTCGGTCACCGTCATTCTGGCGCTGACCAACCCGCTGCTGACCGTTGTCGCGCTCGCGCCGTTACCTCTTGTCAACTTCGCCGGTCGCCGGTTCTCGTCGTCGATCCACCCGGCTGTGCAAGCTGTGCAGCAAGAGCAAGCCGAATTGGCAACGGTCGTCGAAGAGACAGTGAGTGGCGTCCGAGTCATCAAAGGGTTCGGCGCCGAATCGGTGCAATCGGCCAAGCTTGAAGTTGAAGCTGACGACATCCGGCGGGTATCAATCGACGCCGCCAAAATCCGTGCCAAGTATCTCCCTGCGATTGAACTCCTGCCTCAAATCGGTCTGATCGGTGTGCTCGGTGTCGGCGGCCTGCAGGTCATCGACGGCACCCTCACCCTGGGCGAACTCGTTTCGTTCAACATCTATGTGGCCCTGCTTGTGGCTCCGCTCCGAATGCTGGGCATGACGATTGCCTGGGGCCAACGTGCCGGTGCCGCGATCGAACGCATCAACGAGGTACTCGACACGGTTCCGCTGATCACCGATCCTGCGCTGCCGACCGCGCTGCCGACCGCACCCAACAACTCGGCACACAACAACTCGGCACACAACAACTCTGCAATCGGCGCAGTGCGGTTCGACGGAGTCGATTTTGGCTACGACGACGACCTTCGCGTCCTGCAGAACTTCAACCTTGAACTTGCCGCCGGCCAGTCGATCGCGCTGGTCGGTCGAACCGGATCGGGTAAGTCGACCGTGGCCCGTTTACTGATTCGCTTCTATGACGCCGATGCCGGATCGATCACGATTGACGGTGTGCCGATTGGCGACCTTGCGCTGCACGAATTGCGTCGCGCCGTCGGCGTGGTGTTCGAGGACACGCTGCTCTTCCACGATTCGGTCGCCGCGAACATCGCTTTCGCCGACCCGGACGCGAGCCGCGACGCGATCGAACGCGCCGCGCGGCTCGCCGGTGCACACGACTTCATCATGGGGCTCCCCAATGCCTACGAAACACAGCTCGGCGAGCGTGGCTATTCGCTCTCCGGCGGCCAGCGTCAACGCATCGCCATCGCCCGTGCGATCCTCGCCGACCCCCGCATCCTCGTCCTCGACGATGCAACTTCGGCGGTCGACCCGTCGATGGAACACGAGATCCGGTCGGCGATGTCGACGGTGATGGACGGGCGCACCACCATCGTCATTGCGCACCGCCCGGGCACCATTGCGCTGGCCGACACCGTCGCGCTCCTTGACGAAGGTCGAGTCATCGCAACAGGCACCCACGACCATCTGCTTGCCACCGATGCGCGCTACCGGGAAGTGCTTGCTGCAATGAGTGATGCCGACCGGGCTGCGGCCGTCGAGACCGTCACGCCAGCCAAGACCAGCGGATCAGGCAGCAGCTGATGTGGGGCATGAATGCAATCGAGGAAGAGGACCGCCTCGACGCGGACGCAGCCAAGCAGGTCATGCGTCGCGCGGCACAGATGGCAGCGCCGTTCAAACGAACGGTCTTGGCGGCAATCGGGTTCACCGCCATCACGACACTCGGCCTGCTCATGGGCCCGGTCATCGTTCGTTACGGCATCGACGACGGCATCAAACCTGCCGATAGCACAACGCTGCGGACCGCTGTCATTGCCTACATCATCGTGGTGTCGATTGCCTACGTATCGTCCCGCCAGCAATACATCTTCATCAACCGGGCCGGCGAGGGCTTCCTCCGGCTCCTGCGCATCAGAGTGTTCGGCCACATCCAGAAGCAGTCGCTTGCATTCTTTGACCGCAATAAGTCGGGTGTCCTCGTTGCCCGAATGACCGCCGACATCGAGTCGATGGCCGAGTTGGTGCAGTGGGGCCTTCTCCAATTCGTGTCGGCGGCACTCCTGCTCACTTTCTCGTTCATCCTGCTGCTCATCCTGTCGTGGCAGCTCACCATCGTGGCGCTCCTCGTGATGCCGGTGATCGTCATTGCGTCGCGCAAATTCCAGCGTGACTCCAACGCCGCCTATCTCGATGTCCGTGACAACGTCGGCTCAAACCTCTCGACCTTGCAGGAAGGGATCACCGGCGTCCGAGTCATCCAGGCGTACGCCCGTGAGCCCGAGCAGACACGCCGCTTCGAAGAGTCGAACCGTGGCTTGTTCCGTTCACACCTGTACAGCCTCCGCGTGTCCACCTGGTTCTTCGGGCTGGTCGAAGCGAGCGGCGTCATAGCATCAGCGCTGGCGATCGGCATCGGCGGCTGGCTCGTCAACCGGGGCGATGTGACGGTCGGAACGGCAATCGCAGTGCTCTTGCTGTTGGCGCAGCTTTTCGAGCCGGTCCAACAGCTCAGCCAGCTCTACAACACGGTGCAGTCGTCAACGGCCGCGCTCGACAAGCTGTTCGGCATCCTCGACACCACGCCCGACGTGCTCGATGGTGAACTTGTACTCCCGGCGTCTGGTGCGGTTGTCGTGTCGGCCGTCGGCTTTCGATACCCGCAGACCGACTCAATGGTGCTCGACGATGTCTCGATCACCGTTGCGAACGGCGAACGGTTGGCCGTAGTCGGCGCGACCGGATCGGGAAAATCGACGCTCGCCAAGCTGATGGCCCGGCTCTACGATCCAACCGAAGGCACGATCACCTTGGGCGGTGTCGACCTCCGTGACGCCACGATCGAGTCGCTGCGCCAACGCGTCGTCGTTGTCCCCCAGGAGGGGTTCCTGTTCGGAGGCACGATTGCCGACAACGTTCGAGTCGCCCGGGCCGACGCTTCTGATGACGACGTGCGGTCTGCACTCAAGGCCATTGGCGCACTCGATCGGTTCGAGCAGTTCGAAGAGGGCATCCACACCGAGGTACGTGAGCGTGGCTCGCGCCTGTCGGCAGGGGAGCGGCAACTGGTGTCGCTCGCCCGCGCGGCCCTCGTTGACCCTGCAGTCCTCGTGTTAGATGAGGCAACGAGCAACCTTGATCCGGGCACCGAGGCGATTGTCGAACATGCACTCGAATCGCTGATGGGGAGTCGTACTACGATCGTGGTGGCCCACCGCCTGAGCACGATCCGGCGTGCCGACCGCATTGCTGTCATCGACGCCGGCAAGCTCGCCGAGCTTGGCACACATGACGAACTGTTGGCCCTCGACGGTCGGTACGCCCGCCTGGCCAACGCCTGGGCCTCCACCCAACCCAACTGACTACCCTCCGTTGCCGCTCCGCCGGAGCGCGTGAAACTCGGGATGATTCCGAGCGGAAACCGCTGCCCACCGTCCCGAGAACGCCGCGCCAGGCGGCGTCCGGTCAGAGGATCTGCGAGAGGAAGAGCTTGGTGCGCTCTTCCTGCGGGTTGTCGAAGAAGTGCTCCGGTGTGCCGACTTCAACGATCTGACCATCGGCCATGAAGACGACGCGGTCAGCAACTTCGCGAGCGAAGCCCATCTCGTGGGTGACGCAGATCATTGTCATGCCCTCGTTCGCCAAGGACTTCATCGTGTCGAGCACTTCTTTAATCATCTCTGGGTCGAGTGCCGAGGTGGGCTCGTCGAACAGGATGACCTTGGGGTTCATTGCCAGCGACCGGGCGATGGCAACACGCTGCTGCTGACCGCCGGACAGTTGCCCCGGGAACTTGCGAGCTTGCTCGGGGATCTTCACTCGTTCGAGCAGTTCCATCGCAGTCTTTTCGGCTTCGCCCTTGGGGATGTTGCGGACCTGGCGGGGTGCGAGGGTGATGTTGTCGAGCACGGTGAGGTGCGGGAACAGGTTGAAGCTCTGAAAGACCATGCCGGTCTCGCGGCGAATCTCTTGGATATTGCGGACGTCGTTCGACAGCGTGATGCCATCGACGATGATCTCGCCGCGGTCGTGCTTTTCGAGCCGGTTGATACAGCGGATCATCGTGCTCTTGCCGGAGCCGGACGGGCCGATGACGACGACTACTTCCTTCTCGCCGACATTCATGTTGATGTTGGTGAGTGCCTGGAAACTACCGAACAGTTTGTCGACGTTCTTCATCTCGATGATCGCCCGGCCAGAGCCCAGGATCTGGGTGGCGTCGGCGTTGACGGTGCCAGTTGGAGTGTTGCTCATCGCTGTACCGGGTTCCTTTTGAGAGTGGTTTTCATCGGACGCCGACCCCGAGTTGCGCTTCGAGGCGGCGGCTTTCTTTGGACATGGTGTACGCGAACGACCAGTAGCCAACCGCGATAATTGAGTACGTCACGAGTTGCAGGCTCTTACCGAGGAAGTTGGGCTGGGAGTTGGCAATGGCTGCAAACTGGAAGAACTCGGCGACGCCGATCGTCGCGATGAGCGACGTGTCCTTGAACAGTGAGATGAACTGCCCGACCATTGCCGGGATGACGGCCCGCAGCGCTTGCGGCATCACGATCAGCCGCTGGATCTTGGCCGCAGACATTCCTGACGCTTGTGCCGCCTCGGTCTGGCCCTTGGGTACAGCCTGGAGGCCACCGCGGATGATCTCGGCGATGTAGGCCGCACTGAACAGGGCGATCACGATCATTGCCCGGGTGAGTGTCTCGGGTGTCTCCACTGACGGCGGGAACAGCAACGGCAGGATGAAGCTGGAGAAGAGCAGCAACGAGATCAGCGGCACGCCGCGGACGAACTCGATGAACACGACGCAGAAGCCCTTGATCACCGGAAGTTCGGACCGGCGGCCGATGGCGAGCAGGATGCCGATTGGCATGCCCGAAGCAATACCGACCACCGTGGCGAACAGCGTGAGGTGGAGGCCGCCCCAATCTTCCCATCCGAAGCCGTCGAATCCGATGGCGTTGACGATGACCAGCGTGACGGCGCCGATGATGATCGGGCCGCCGGTGCGGATCGCCATCGACTTGGGATCGGACCCTTCGAATCGTCGCGACAGTCCGCTTGCTGCGATCACCAACGCGACAACGCCCGCACTCATTGCGATGAGGCCACCGGTTCCGGCGAGGACCGCCATGGCGACGATGGTGCCGATCGCCATCATCGGGACTGCCAGCGAGCGAATCGATGCGGGAAGCGCCCAACCGACAAGGCGTGACGCAACGATGGCACCAACACCGGCAATGACGCCGACGACGGGAGGCAACGTCTCTGAGAACGACACCATCAACGCAACAAACGCCAGCACCGGCCAGAAGCGAGCAAGCAGGTTGAGCAGGGACGGGCGTTCGGCAACGAGGCCTTTTTCGTTGGCATCGTCGTATGCGTTGTGGGCCATGGCGGCTGTGCCGATGCCGAACGTGCCGATCAGCAGGAATGCCGAGGTCCACAGGCGCCAGAGTTCATCGCTGGGAAACTGCCCGACCATGAAGTTGCGCAAGTTGACGCGGACGATTTCCCATTCCTCGCCAGCAATCCATCCGAAGCTCTGGACGACCAGGAAGACGACAACAACACCGAGTACGACCGTGATGACCGAGTTCATGATGTTGTTGAACAGGTTGTTTTTGACCCACTTGGCTGGAGTCGTATCTGAGTGCAGTGGAGCGAGGTTCGCCGATTCTTTGGCTTTGGCCGTATCAGTCATGTCAGCGCCCCACAATCTGCAGTCGTCGGTTGATGAGGTTGCCGATGGCCGAGAGCACCAGGGAGAACACGAGGTACACGACCATCAAGATGAGGAGCAGTTGCGGCGCCGGGCGAGATTGTCCGAACAGGTTCTGAATGACGCCGGTGATCTCAGCGAATCCAACGGCGAAGGCCAGCGATGAGTTCTTCGTGTAGTTGAGGAACTGATTGATCAGCGGCGGGAACGCAACCCGGAAAGCCTGCGGCAGGATGACGAATCGGTATCGCTGGAAGCTGTTCAGTGCGAGTGCGTTGCCAGCCTCAACTTGGCCCTTGTCGACGGAGAGAATACTGCCGCGGACGATTTCAGCGACGTGCGATGCGGTGTACAACACGAGGCCGATCATCACCGCCGCGTAGGGCATGATCATCGTGATGCCGCCGACGTACACCCGGTCGATGATCTCTGGGGTCGTGATATCGAACGGACCACCGAGAGCAACGAAGCCGACCACCGAAATGGCGACCAAGGTGCCGAGCCCGTAGAGCACGCGGTGGTGCGGGGTGCCGGTGCGATCGAACAAACGGCTACGCCAGATCCACACGGCGACTGCAGCGAGAAGGCCGAGGAGCACGATGACCTGGAAGGCGCCAAAATTGTTACCGCCGACGATCGACGGGAATCCGAATCGAAGGTTATTGAAGATGAATGTCTCCCCGAACGGGAGCCACGAAATGCGCACCGGGGGGAAAGCGTTGAGGAAGATCGTCCACGTGAGGACAATGACCAACAAGACGGGAATGTTGCGGAAGAACTCCACGTAGACGGTGGCGATTTTCGACAGCAGCCAGTTGGTGGACAGCCGAGCGATGCCGATCAGCGTGCCGAGGATGACGGCGAGCGGGATGCCGACGATGATGATCAAGAACGTGTTCTTGACGCCCTGGATCAACGCCTCCCGAATTGCCGCGTTCGAGTTCAGCGGGTTGTCGGCAATGGAGATGCCGCTTGGCTGATCGAGGAACCCGAAGTCGAGCTCGAGGCCGATGTCGGAAGTTCGAGCCCGGAAGTTGGCCCACAGGTAGTCGCCAGCAGACCAGATGAGGCCGAGGGCAGCGACCTGGGCTGCGAGAACGAGGACGCGACTATCGCGCCACGGGGGCGGTTCGTCGGCGTCGCTGCGAGAGGAGCTGCGGACTTTCCAATACGCGATGTACAGCGCGGCAAGGATGCCGAGAATGATGGCGAGGCGAAGGATGCGTTCGAGCATGAAATTGAAACCCGTCGGGGTGGCCGCACGATTGCGACCACCCCGACGTCAGTTCAGGATGTGACTCTTCCGATCAGCGGAACGGCGGCACGTACATGAGGCCACCGTCCGTCCACAGAGCGTTCGGGCCGCGGCTGAGGCTCAACGGCGCAAGGTTACGCTCGAAGATCTCGCCGTAGTTGCCGACCTGGCTGATGATGTTGCTCGCAAAGTCGGTGGGCAGGCCCAATCCGACTTCGGCAATGACTTCGTTGCCGTCGCCATCGTCGATCGGCAGACCGAGGAACCGGCGGATGCCGGAGTCTTCGCTGTCGGCGAACGAACCGATGTTTTCGGACGTGATGCCGAACTCTTCTGCCTGGATCGTCGCCATGACGGCCCAGTTCACTGCCTGCGCCCATTCCGTGTCGCCATCAGCAACCACGGGGCCGAGCGGCTCCTTGGAGATGATGTCGGGAAGGATGGAGGTTTCGATGTCGAGGTTGGCGGCGAATGCTGCCAGCTGTGACGCGTCCGAGGTCCACACTTCGCACTGCTCGGCCACGAAGGCTGGCTGCAGTTCGTCGTTGGATTCGAACTCGAGAGCGGTGAACGGGATGCCCCGGTCGCCGAGCACGGCGTTCATGTTGAGCAGGGTCGTTGTGCCGGTGAGCACGCAGATGGTGGTGTTCGACGCATCGGCGATGCTGGCAATGCCACTGTCGGCACGGACCATGAAGCCCTGGCCGTCGAAGAACGTGGTCTGCAAGAAGTTGGCCTGCTCGGCGCCGTCACGAGACGCCGTCCAGGTCGTGTTGCGGATGAGCACGTCGATCTCGCCGGACTGCAGCGTTGGGAAACGCTGCGCTGCGACCAGCGGGGTCACATTGACGGCTTCAGAGTCGCCGAGTACGGCTGCTGCGATGACCTTGCAGAAGTCGATGTCGAACCCACTGAAGGAGCCTTCGGCATCGATGATGCCAAAGCCCGGAAGTGTGTCGTTGCCGCCACATTCGAGCACGCCGGCTGCTTGGACAGCGGCCAGTCGGCCACCGGCACTCTGTGTTACTTCGACATCGTCGGCTGCGGCGGCGTCGTCGGCGGCGGCGGTGTCGGCTGTGGTTTCTTCGGTAACAACACTGTCGCCAGTGGTGCTTTCTGCTTCGCCGTCGCTGCTCGATGAGCAAGCGGTGGCTACGAGGCCGAGTGCCATGACGACACCTGCGGTGCGCTTGAGCGCATTCCCCCTACGAATCATAAGTTCTCCTCCTGGTTTGCTGGCTTCGGTGCCAGCGTTGTGGTTGCATGTCGGTTGCTCAGGTGACCAAAGTCACCCGAGCAATCAGTAGCGACCGTAGCACTGAAATGTCACGGACCTGCCGAAAGTCTGATGAATGCAACGTTGCTTTGGCGTTGCAGGCAGAATGGTGGCCATGAACGATGCCAGTGCAACTGTCGCCAACGTCAACGTCTCGGTCGCCAAGTCGGCACCCAAGTCAGCAACCGCAGTGGCGTATGCCGTTGCCACCAAGGGCGCAGTTGCTCGCCAACTCGGACTCAACCGGGCTGCGCTCGAAGCAAACAAGTTCGAGGGAAAAGTTGGGCAGTCACTCGCCGTGCCGAATGCCGACGGAGTTGCCTACGCAATCGGTATCGGCGATCCGGACTCCATCAACATCACTGCTGTACGCCGGGCCGCTGCTGACTTCGCCCGTGCCGCCGCCCAGCACGCCGAGATCGCCATCAACCTGGCCGACCTCGGTCACCTCGATGCGAAAGAGGCCGGTCAGGCCGTGGCCGAGGGTGTGCTGCTGGGCTCGTACCGTTACGTCGGCCTGAAGGGTGACCAATCGATCGGCTCGAAGCTTGTGTCGGCGACCGTCGTCGCTGGCGACAAGCGAGTCAAGGCTGTCCAGCAAGGCGTCGAGCGCGGTGTGATCGTCGGCGTCGCAGCGTCGTACGCCCGTGAGCTGGCGAACACGCCACCGTCGTACCTCAACGCAAAAGACATCGCTGCCATGGCGGTTGCCCTCGCAGGCGACGCCGGCCTTGAAGTCGAAGTGTTCAACAAAGACCAACTGGTGGCAATGGGCTGTGGCGGCATGATCGGTGTGAACGCCGGGTCGACCGAGCCGCCTCGGATGGTCAAACTCAGCTACTCACCCAAAAATGTCCCGAAGCACACCAAGGTGGCCCACCTGGCGATGGTCGGCAAGGGTGTCATGTATGACTCAGGCGGCATCAGCTTGAAGCCGAGCAACCCGAGCCACGTCGCCATGAAGATGGACATGTCAGGCGCAGCCGCTGTCCTGTCGGCAATGTCTGTCCTCAAGGCAATGAAGTGCAAAACCAAGGTCACGGCGTGGTTGATGTGTACCGACAACATGCCGTCCGGAAGCGCTCTCAAGCTCGGTGACGTGCTGACTATGCGCAACGGCAAGACCGTCGAGATCCACAACACTGATGCCGAAGGCCGCCTCGTGCTCGCCGACGGCCTGTCCCTCGCCGCCGAAGAAGCTCCTGACGGCATCATCGACATCGCCACCCTGACCGGTTCGGCACTCGCCGCGCTGGGCACCGAGATCGCTTGTGTGCTCGGCACGAACCAGCCGTTCGTCGAGCAGGTCAAGGCCTGTGCCGAAACCGTTGACGAAGCGGTGTGGCAGCTCCCGATGGCCACCGCCGAGTACCGCAAGCTGCTCGACTCGGTCGTTGCCGACATGCGCAACATCGGCGGCCCCTACGCCGGCACCATCACGGCGTCGATCTTCCTCAGCGAGTTCACCGGCGACGTGCCGTACGCCCACCTCGACATCGCCGGCCCGATGGAGAAGCAGAGCGACGGCGGCCTGTACGCCAAGGGTGCCAGCGGCTTCGGGACTCGGTTGCTCATCGACCTGGCCTGCAACTTCACCGCCCCCGAATAGTTGCGAAAGGGGCCTGACCCCAAACGCAACTGTGTGTCGGCTGATTGCATCAGTCGAGTTGGGCGACGTTGTCGGCGACCTGTGCGGCCACAGTCGAGACCACTCCGAGCGCCCGGAGTTGATGCTCGATCACGTTGCGGTCGTCACCGACGTCGAGCATCGTCATGGCGAGTTGGTGGGCTCGGGCAAAGGCGTCGCTGGTCCCTTTGCTGCTTCCCCCGCTGCTTGTGCTACTTCCCTTGCTCGGCTGCCAGGTGGCGTGGTCGAGCTGGAGCTGCTCCGGCATGCGTCGCAGGTGTCGATAGCTGACCGGTGGGATGCGCCGGCGTACCGCGAGCCCGCCGCCCGGAAGCGGGTGTGCCATCCCAAACATCACGCAGCGCTGCAACGCCCGACTGAACGGGCTTGACCTGCCAGGGGAAAATTTGAGCCCCATCGAGGCCGCCGTGACCTCGAGATCCAACTCGTAGCCGTCGGGCTCGACTTCGAGACCTGACGCCAACCTGCGGAGCAACCACGTTGCTGTCGGACCGAGCACGCCGAGCCAAAAGATTTCGACGTATCGCGACCGCGGGTCGTGGCCGCGATCGTCGACGACGGGATCGATCCACGGTCGAATCGTGATGCGCGGCAGAGCGTCGAGTACGTCACCTCCGGTGGGATCGACGTTGTCGAGCGTTTGAGCATGGCCGACAACCGACGGGCGAGACGGTGAAGACGGGCGAGACGGGGGAGGCGGGGGAGGCGGGGGAGGCGGGCGAGACGGGGGAGACGGGCGAAACGGTGGAGCCGAAGGGGTACTGGAGTGAATTGACACGAGGACCTCCGCACGATGGCGACAGATGAGAAGAGCGGAAGAAGTCGGCATCGCGACAGTGGGCGGCTCGGCCGTCAAAGGGGAATGCCAGTGCTGCCGGGTGAGACAGGTCAGAATGCTCTGATGTTGCGAACCCCCGGAGTTGGCCGTCACATCACTGCTGGATTGGCTGTTGCTGGTGTGTCGGCGCTGACAGCGTTCGGTGTGATCGGCAGCGGCGACCAAGGCCTCCTGCGGCCGGAACACTTCGACGCGAAGCAGGTGACGATTGGACCGAGTGGCGGTGACGGGATCCGCATTCGTGAGGTTGTCGACATCGACTTTGGGCTCATCGAAAAGCGCGGCTACGAGCGGATTGTCCCGAATGACTTCGGCGTCCCGGCCGACGTGACAGCGTTCTCTCCTGACGCCAATGACGAGGTCAACGCATCTTCATACGGTTCCGACACACGTATCCGGATCGGCGATCCCAACATCGTCTTCACCGGCCAGCACCGGTATGAGTTGGCGTACACGTTGCCAGCGGCGCAAGTGTCCGACGGAGTGCTTGCCGTCGACGTGATCGGAAATAGCGAGACGTTCGTGACCGACCGTTTCGAGATCGTTCTGAGCGGATTTGAACTGAGCGAACTCCGTTGCAACACGGGGTTGTTCGGTGACTTCGGTGGCTGCGAATTTGAGGAGCAGCCGGACGGCTCGTACGTCGCAGTCATCAACGACCTCCGACCAGGCGAGGGCATCACTGTCGGCGGGACGATCGAGTCGGCGGTGCCGACAGCATTCGCGGGTGTCCCCGCTGTTGCTGACCGGAACCCAATGGGTATTCGGCCGCTCGGCCTCCTTGCAGTGGCGCTGTCGACCGCGGTCGTCGGCGGTGTCTTCGTGGCGGCCCGTCGGGCCGGGAGCAACGAGGTCCGTGGTGGAGGCGGTGCTGCTGAGGCGGCATACGGCGATCTGCCGATGCCCCAGATGGTCGACCAGTTTGTTGACGTGCCGACGTTTCGCGTCCCCGACTCCCGCTTGGCCGACCTTGCGACGATCGAGTTCGTGCCGCCGCGCGGGGTCGAGCCGTGGCAGGCGCGTGTCCTGCTGTCCGAACAGATTGACGACGACTCGGTCGCAGCCTGGTTCTCCGAGATGATCGCCCGGGACGCCATCGTGATCGAAAAGCGCGACGGTGACGACGTGTTACGACAAGGGCCGAGCACCGCGCGATTGAGCGCCGTGGATCAGGGTCATCTGGCAACGCTCTTCGCATCGGGGTCGACCGTCGAACTCGGTTCCTATGACTCAGCTTTCTCGTCGGCGTGGCGTGCGGTGCAGGCCGAGCAGCGTCGCTTTATTGCCGACTCTGGCTGGTGGAGCAACGGAGCGCCGGGCCAAGGGATGGGCCTGAAGGGGCTTGGGCGAATATTCATTCCGTTCGTGTTCATCGTGCTCGTCAGCGGGTCGTCGCTACGGATCGCCGGGCTCGGGCTGGTCGGGGCTGTAGGAAACCCGATCGCTGCACTCGTCTTCACAGCGTTACTCGTCGGACTGATCGCATTCTGGATCTATCGGTCGATGCTGCCGTCTCGCTCGGCCACCGGGTCGGCGCTCACGCTGCGCACCGAATCGTTTCGTCGCTTTCTTGCCGCAAGCGAGGGCCGTCACGTCGAGTGGGCTTGGGACAATGGTGTACTGCGCGAGTACAGCGCCTGGGCAGTGGCGTTGGGGGCCGCCGAAGCGTGGACTGATGCCGTGAAGTCGAGCAACATCCCGGAGCCGGACCTTGCACTGAACGGTCCGCTGCTGCTGTATTCGCTCCCCGGTTCGTTCAGTTCGACCCACACGAAACCCTCATCGTCGTCGGGGAGCGGTGGCGGTTTCGGCGGCGGGGGAGTCGGTGGCGGTGGCGGCGGCGGTAGCTCTGGTTCCTGGTAAACAGCGCTACTCCTCCGTTCGGGTAGACCGCCAAAGAAAGTAGCTGGGTGAATGTGAATGCCGACGGTGCAGAATCCTGACAGAGGGCTACCTTCTGCATCGATGACCGACGATCAAATTCCAAACTTCGGCCGACGACGCCTCGTTGTCGGAGGCGCAGTTGTGCTGTTGGGCTCGCTCGCCGTTGTGGCCCTGGTGGGTTTCAACGGTGGAGGCGGCGAGACGCTGTCGATCTCGGTGGCTTCGACATCGACCGCCACGAACACGCCGCCGACCCCTCCGGCCGCGTCGACGACATCGACCAGCACGACGGCATCGGTGCGACCGACGACGACGGTGCGACCGACGACGACGACCACCACCACCACCACCACGGTCCCTGTCCCGACAACGATCCTCGAGAACGCCGTGCCGGTCTGGGAGCCCTACGAACCGCTCGCCGCGCTCATCGGCCTCGCTGCACTCACCGGCGAGCCCGTCGAGCAAGACATCGCCAACCGGTCGATCGTGGCAGTCAAGATCGACAACTATGCGCGAGCGCGGCCCCAGTGGGGTCTCGATCAGGCCGACGTCATTTTCGAAGAGAACGTCGAAGGGGTCACGCGATTCGTCGCGCTGTTCCAGACACAACTGCCCGACCGGGTTGGGCCCATTCGCTCGGCGCGCACCGGCGATCTCGACGTCTTGGCCTCAATGAACCGGCCGATCCTGGCCTGGTCCGGTGGTAACAGAGGCGTGACGAATTGGATCGAATCGGCGGATCGATCAGGGGTCCTTGTCAACTTCAGCGCACAGAAGAACCCCTGTTACAACCGCGACTCGAGCCGCTCCGCCCCGCACAATCTGCAACTGAACCCCACGTGCGCCATCGAGAATGCCCCGACGGCTGGCCCGGCCCGCCAGCTGTGGGGGATCGACGCATCGTGGACCGTACCCGCCGACCTTGGTGCGGTTCCCAGCCCGGCGTTCAACGTGCCCATGGACGGTGTGTCCGTCGACTGGGCGTGGGACGCGGATTCCCAGAAATACCTCCGGTCCCAAAATGGCAATCGGCACCTCGCGGCGTCGGGCAACCAGATCGGTGTCGACAACGTGGTCGAGATGTTTGTCTTCCACGCTGTCTCTCCGGTCGACGCACGATCGCCAAACCCGGTGACGATCGGCCGCGGCCCGGCAACGGTGCATCGCGATGGAATCCGCATCCCTGCGACATGGGCCCGGAATAGTGCGTATGAACCGTTCGCGCTTATCGATGCGAACAACGAGGCGATTCTGCTCGATACCGGCTCGACCTTCGTCGAACTGGTTCGCGATCGCCCCCGCTGATGAGTCGGGCCGGACGTACCGGCCCGCGGCCACCCGCCGGCCCGGCCTGAGAATCAGGTGGCGACGATGGGGTCGAGCCTGAGCTCGGGTTCGTTCTGCTCGATGCGCTGCAGGGCGTACTTGTTCTCGAACAAGGCGACCAGGTCGCCGCTGAAACGAGCGAGGATGCGGACGCCGGGCTTCTGGCGGAGCACCTCGGCCGACTCCTTGTCGGTCACGCGAATCGCCTGGTACGGCGCCGGCGAGATTTCGATCGGGGCGTTGAACTCGAACTCGAGTCGGTTGGCGAACACATCGAACTGGAGCTGTCCGACTGCGGCCAGAACAGGTGAGGCATCGCCCCAGTCTGGGTCTTTCAGGACCTGAACGACGCCCTCTTCGTTGAGCTGCGCGAGGCCCTTGCGGAACTGCTTCGACTTGGCGGTGTCGACCGGCCGTGCCGTGGCGAACACTTCAGGTGCGAACGACGGGATCGGCGGGAACTTGACCTTTGGGCCAGTTTCGTCAAACAGCGAGTCGCCGATGTTGAGGCCGGTTGCGTTCACAAGCCCAACGACGTCGCCGGGGAATGCTTCGTCAACGGTCGTGCGCTCAGCACCGAATACCGTGGAGGCGTACTTCGTGGCGAATGGCCTACCGGTGCGTTCGCAGGTCATGACCATGCCGCGGTCGAACTTGCCCGAACAGATACGTGCAAAGGCGATTCGGTCGCGGTGGTTTTTGTCCATGTTGGCCTGGACCTTGAACACGAACGCCGACACGGCAGTATCGAGTCCGCGAGGCTCGTCGTTGATGTCGAGACGTGGCAGCGGGGCTGGTGCCAGGTCGACGATTGCGTCGAGCAGGTGGCGGACACCGAAGTTTGTCAGCGCAGAACCGGCGAATACCGGAGTCGACTCACCGGCGAGGAACGACGGGAGGTCGACGTTCGCCCCAATCGCGTCGAGCAGGCTGCTCTCTTCGGCGGCCTTGTCCCACTCTTTGCCCTCTTCGGCTGCGGCGCGCTCGGCGTCGACTTCTTCTTCGGGGGCAATTTTGGAACCGCGAGCGGTGCGGGTGAACCGGGTGAACACGTCGGTCCGACGATCGATCACGCCGCGCAGGTCACCGAACGAGCCAACCGGCCATGTGGCTGGAGTCGGTCGGAGGCCGATTTGGGTTTCGATCATGTCGAGGAGTTCGAGCGGTTCGAGGCCGGGCCGGTCGAGCTTGTTCAGGAACGTGATGACCGGGAGCTTCTGAGTGCGACAGACTTCGAACAGCTTGAGTGTCTGGGGCTCGATGCCCTTTGCCGAGTCGAGCACCATCACGACGGCGTCAACTGCTGACAGCACACGATACGTGTCTTCGGAGAAGTCGCGGTGGCCCGGAGTGTCGAGCAGGTTGAATTCATGCTGCCGGTACGGGAAGTTCAGGGCCGTCGACGTGATCGAGATACCACGCTTTTGCTCCATGTCCATCCAGTCGGACGTGGCTGAGCGGCGACCCTCGTGAGCTTTGACCGCGCCGCCCGAGGTGATCGCGCCTGCATACAGAAGAAACTTCTCGGTGAGCGTGGTCTTGCCCGCGTCAGGGTGGCTGATGATGGCAAACGTTCGGCGACGTTTTGCTTCGGTCAACACCTGATCAGACACGGTCGCCCACGCTAGCGGCGCGCCACCGAAGCGGGAGCCAAGGTTCTTGCTCCGCCGTTCTTCGCGGTTCTTCGCGGTTCTCGGCGGTGGAGACGCAGATCGAGTGGATCACAGTATTTTGATGGGTAAGTATCTCGGTGTGTTCGACGACGTTGCTTCCGTGCCCAGCCTTCCTGTCGGCCATGCCGCTGCCCGTGAGGTGCTCGCGAAGGCGTCGCGTGTGGTCGTGTTGACTGGTGCGGGCATCTCGACCGACTCAGGGATACCTGACTTCCGCGGCCCGAACGGCCTGTGGACGAAAAACCCGTCAGCCGAAAAGGCATCGAAACTCCACAATTATCTCAACGAGCCGGAGGTGCGACAGGCCGCCTGGCAGAGCCGACTGACGACCCCGGCCTGGACGGCTCAGCCGAACCGTGGCCATGCTGCAATCCTTGAGATCGAGCAGCGGGGTCAGCTGCACGGCCTCATCACGCAGAACATCGACGGTCTGCATCAGAAGGCCGGTAACGATCCGGCCAAGGTGATCGAGGTGCATGGCACGGTGTGGTTTACGCGCTGTTGGGAATGCAAGGATCAGCGGCCAATGGAGCAGAGCCTCGAACGAGTACGCGCTGGCGAGGTCGATCCGTCGTGCCTGGCGTGCGGTGGCATCTTGAAGAGCGACACGATCAGCTTCGGTCAGGCACTTGTGCCCGAAGTGATCGACCGTGCATTACAGATGAGCGAAGAGTCCGATGTGCTGCTTGCTGTCGGTTCGACACTCAGCGTGTTCCCGGCCGCCAACTGCGTTCCGAGAGCCAAGGCGAACGGCGCAACGGTGATCATCGTCAACGGGGACGAAACCGGAATGGACCGCTACGGCGACCATCTCCTCATCGGCCAGATCGGCGAAATTCTGCCAGCCCTGGTTCGCTGACTCAGGCCTTTGCGCGGCTGGCGAGGAATGCGCCGCTGATGACGAGCCCGATGCCGACAACAGCAATGGGAGCGACCGTGTCACCGCGAAAAGCCGTGCCGAGGGCGAGTGAGACCACCGGAATGAGGTAGGTGATGAAGGAGGCCCGAGTCGAACCAACACGTCCAACGAGCGTGCCCATGATGGCGAACGCGATGCCCGTCCCGAACACGCCGAGTAGGAGCACGGCGATGAGTGGGCCGACTTCCCACTCGGCGCTTCGAATGTCCCAGAGGCCATAGGGGGTTGTCCACAGTGTTGCGAGCGCGAGCATGCGCGCCATCAGGGGCAGCGAGCCGTACTTGCGTTGGAGGGGCGCAGCGAGGTTGATGGCGAAGCCGTAACACACCGTTGCGCCGAGCACCATGAAGACCCCAGAAGCGGCGTTCGAACCGTCGCCGACGGACGGTGCGCTGATCAATGCGATGCCGACGAAGCCGACGACGAGGCCAAGCAGCAGTGGTCCGTGGGCGCGTTGTCGAAGCAGTACGGCGGCCACGGTGGCCGCGAAGATTGGTGTTGCGCCGTTCAGGAGTCCGGTGACCGACGAGTTGATGTGCTGCTCCGCGATCGGGAAGAGCGTGAATGGGATGGCGACCCAAATCACCGAAAGGAGGAGCAGCTTGGCCCTGTCGTCGGGCTCGATCTGCATGTCGGTGACCGCGCGGCCAACCCGCGTCGTGATCGACCGGGGGAGTGCCCACAGTGCCGCCGCGCCCGAACCGACGCGCAATAGCGTGATCAGGCCCGGCGGAAGCGCATCGAGGCCGATGTCGATGAAGACGAACGACGATCCCCAGATTGCAGCAACCGAGACGAAGAGCGCCCAGTCCTGCGGGGTGAACTGGCCATCGTTCGAAGCAGCGGTCGCCGTGAACATTTTCTGAGAGGTAGTGGGGGCGTTACTCACAGCGGCACGCTAACGAGCGGCGAACCCGATAATCGGCGCGTTTCGGACACGTCCGGCTGACCGGTGGCAGCGGGGAATGGCGACAGCCCAGAGTTGGTTACATCAGGCCCCCCACTCGATACCCGACCTGATTGGTAGGCTTTTCGCCATGGCAACGTTCCGCGACCTTCTCTCGGCTGCAAAGTCTGAGATCACCGAAGTTGATACCGAGGGCGCTGCGACAGCGATCGCGGCTGGCGCGATCGTCCTTGATGTCCGTGAGCCCGACGAGTACGAGGAAGGCGCCCTGCTCGGTGCCATCCACATCCCGCGTGGTCACCTCGAAGCGCAAATCGAGGGTCGCATCATCGACAAGGAATCGCCGATCGTGGCCTACTGCGCCGGAGGTGTTCGGTCGGCCTTTGCCGCCAAGACGCTCGCCGAACTCGGCTACACGAACGTGCTCTCGATGGAGGGTGGCTATGGCCGCTGGAAAGACGAGGGCCGCGAGTGGAAGGCGCCGGTGTCGCTCACACCCGAGCAGAACAACCGCTACAAGCGCCACCTGTTGCTGCCTGAAGTCGGCACTGCCGGTCAGGTCAAGTTGCTCGATGCAAAGGTCTTGATGCTCGGTGCGGGCGGCCTCGGCTCACCTGCAGCGATGTACCTCGCAGCCGCCGGCGTCGGCACGATCGGTATTGTTGACATGGACGACGTCGACGCGTCGAACCTGCAGCGTCAGATTTTGCACAACATCGATCGCATCGGCGACCGCAAGGTCGATTCCGCCAAGAAGACGCTCACGATGCTCAACCCTGACGTCAACGTCGTCACGTACGACACACGGCTCGATGCGTCGAACATCATGGACATCCTCGAGGGCTACGACATTGTCGTCGACGGTGCGGACAACTTCCCGAGCCGTTACCTCCTGAATGATGCCAGCGTCAAGCTCGGTATCCCGGTCGTACACGGCTCGATCTTCCGCTTCGAAGGCATGGTCAGCGTGTTCCACCCGACCAAAGGCCCGACGTATCGGGACATGGTCCCCGAGCCTCCTCCCGCTGAGCTTGCGCCCTCGTGTGCCGAGGCAGGCGTGCTCGGCGTGCTGCCGGGCATTATCGGCTCGATCCAGGCGCTCGAAACCATCAAGGTCATTCTCGATCTCGGCGAGCCGCTGATTGGTCGCATCCTGACGGTCGACACGAGCGATATGGAGTTCCGCGTCTTCAACTTGAAGTCGAACCCTGAGAACGAAGTGACCTACGAGAACCGTGATCGTATTCAGATCAGGGAACTCGACGGGCTCTGCGCACCGGGCCTCAGCTGATCGCGGTGGGTTGATCGCGGTCGGTTGATCGCGGTCGGCTGATCGCGGTGGGTTGACCGCGGTGAGTTGCATGCGATGGCACTACGTTTGGGTCATGGGTATCAACGTGGTCGAGTCCGGACAAGCGTGCGGAGCAACGGTGACCGGGGTCGACCTCACCGCACCGCTTGACACTCAAACGGTTGCCGAAATTCGAGCTGCATGGCTGGAGCATCACGTCCTCGCTTTTCCAGAGCAACCGATGAGCGACGATGATCTCGAACGGTTCACGCTTGCTTTCGGCGGTTTCGGTGATGATCCATTCATTGCGCCGATCGCTGGGCGTGACCACGTCATCGCAGTCGAACGTCGTGCCGACGAAACGGCACCGCTGTTTGCTGAGAATTGGCACAGCGACTGGAGCTTCCAGGCCACACCGCCCTCTGGGACGTGTCTATTTGGAGTGCAGATTCCTCCGATGGGTGGCGACACGCTGTACGTGAACCAGCATGCTGCACTTGACGCAATGCCGGATGATCTTCGGGCTCGGCTCGCCGGGAAGATGGCGGTGCACTCGGCCCGTGGCGGTTACGCACCCGACGGGACGTACGGGTCTGACGATCAGGCCACGGACCGGAGCATGGACATCCGGCCGTCCAATGAGGCAATGGCCACCCAGCTGCACCCGATCATCCGGGAACATCCCGAAACTGGACGGCTCGGGATCTTCAGCTGCATCGGTTACATCATCGGCATCGATGGCATGGCCGACGACGCAGCACGCGAGCTGCTCGCTGAGCTGTACGTGTGGCAGACCCGCGACGAGTTTCAGTACCGCCACGTGTGGCAACAGGACATGCTGACGATGTGGGATAACCGCTCGGTGTTGCACAGAGCCACTGGGGGCTATGACGGTCATCACCGTCTCCTGCATCGCACCACCATCGCCGGCTGAGGCGATCTGGACGAAGATCTCGTGCCGTGTCAGGCAACGTTTGGGCGACCCTGACCGTACTTCGAAGAAGCTGTTACGCGGGTAATTTTCGGTTCGTGAGAAGACGGTCGGCCGTGATCAGAATGCCGGTTCACGAGCGGGGGTTATCTGTTCCGGGGCGAACGTTATGAGCGGCCCAGTTCGTCTTTGTATGCGTGTCCCTATGTCGACCCTCGCAGAGGGAGGCGCTGGTGCCCCGCACTCGATTTCCGTTGTCAGGTGGAGATGACGATTTTGCCGTCGATGACTTCGCCGTCCTTGTCGATAGCTGAAATCGTGAAGTTGAAATCAGCGTCGGCAAAGCCCGACATGAAGCCAAGCGCACCGTCTTCTGGCATCAACATTCCATCTTGGTCGACTTCGTACATCGAGCTGGAACCTTCAACTTCGGCAGCTGAAATCGACACTTGCGACCCAGCTTCAAGGCCACGACCGTTGAACGTGATTGCCCCGTTTGCGCTGACTGCGCACACTTCGCCGACTTCGCTGGACAGGCATTCGGTCGTCGTACTACTTCCGCACCCAGAGACTGCGAGCGCGATGATCGCCGTCGCCGCACTGATGACGTGATTTTGCATTGGGCGAGCATGCCACCAACTTGGTCCGCTCGTCAGCGCGCCCAGCGGGAGAAGATGAAGTCAGGGAACGGCCATATCTCGCGATGCTGCACCGTGGCCGGCCCACGCGCGATCGGGCACTTCTTCCGACCCCTCCCGCCCGATCTTGCGGGATGAGCGGCACGTCGCAGAACGGGCAAACGCTGCATGACTCGGCATGAGATCGTCCAGCATCTTGCTCAATGAGGAGTTCCCGCAACGCCGCAATCGGGCGATCTGGTCGATCTCGGTCAGTTGAGGAATTCGGGTTCGCGAGCAACGAGCTCGTCCCAGAACGGCTGGAATTGGAACCAGCCGGCAGCGTCGCTGCCCTGCGCCTTCAGGCCGTCTTCGCAGAAGGCTTGCGGGATTTCGATGGGGGTGCCGGCCGCCTCGGCGACGAGTTGACTTTGGCAGGCGCGCTCGAGTGCGATGAACCACCAGACGGCGGCGTCGACCGAGCCGCCGGTGGTGATCAGGCCGTGGTTCTGGTGGATCATGGCCTTCTTGTCACCGAGGGCATCGGCCATCTTCTTGCCGATCTCCTGGCTGAGCACGACGGCGCCGCTTCCGTCATTGCACAGGGCAACATCGTTGTAAAACATGGTCGAGTCCTGCGTGATCATCTTCAGCGGCTTGCCGAGCGTCGAAAACGTCTTGCCGTACATCGAGTGCGAGTGCGCAGCGGCGATCACGTCGGGGCGAGCCTGGTGAATCTGTCCGTGGATAGCAAATGCTGCCTGATTGAGCGGGCCGTTACCTTCGACCACTTCACCTTCGTGATTGACACAGATCAGGTCACTGACGGTCATCAGCTTGAAGTTGGTGCCGAACGGGTTGACCCAGAAACGATCGAGATGCTCAGGGTCACGAACGGTCACGTGTCCGGCCACGCCCTCGGCGAGGTGCAAGCGACCCATTGTCCGCAAACCGCAGGCGAGGCGCTGCTTGCGATGGAGGCGTTCGGCCGCGAAGTCTTCCTTCGGCGTGGTCGCCTCTTTTTCGATTTCCGCGAGCTGGTCTTCCATCGTGTTGGCCATGTTCAAACAGTAGCTCCGGTGTCAAGCGAGCCGAGGGTCAGCGGAACCGGGCACGTCCGGCCGGACATCTGACCCGACATCTGACTGGGAGGGTCAGGCAGGATCGGCCTGAACAACTCGCTCGACACGTTCGATCTCGTCGCGTTCCTGCACGGCGACGCCGACCAAGACCAGCGCGATGCCGATGACATCAATCATCGAAGGTCGTTGGTCGAGGGCGATCCAACCAACGAGTGATGCGGTGACCGGAAGCAACGCGAGAAGGAGTGAGAAGCGACGGATCGGAATGCGGCGCAAGGTGAACTGGTCGATGCCGTAGCCCACGGCGTTGGAGAAGATGCCGACGAGGAGGCACAGACCGAGGAGAAGGGGGGAAACCCAGACCGGTCCGCTCCACGGTGCGCCGATGGGGGCGGTCGCGATGGTGCCGATAACAAGGCCGAGACCGAGCCCGACCACGCCGCGATCGACGTGCGCGACCCGAGCCCCGAACACGATGTAGAGCGCCCAAAGCGCAGAAGCGATCAGGATGAACACGAGGCCTGACAGGTTGTTGTCGACTTCCACACCGCCGAGCACAACGACGCCGACGATTGCGAACGCGAGCGCGACGCCGTTGCGTACGGAACGTGTCGTGCAGGCTGCAACGAGGATTGGTCCAATGAACTCGATGGTGACGCCCTTGCCCAGGTCGATGCGGTCGATGGCCAAGTAGAAGAAGATGTTCATCAGCGCTGTCGTGATGCCAAACAGTGCAACGCCAACCAACTGCTGCCGCGTCCACCCGCGCCACCAACCGCGTGAAATCGCGAGGAGTGCGATACCGGCGCCCATCACTCGGAACCACGCCACGGTCTGCGGCTCGACTTCATCGAAGAGCAAAACGGCGATTGCCGCGCCGATGTACTGAGCGACGGCGGACAGGACGAAGAGCGCTTCGGGTTGTGCTGTGCTGAGCCAGCGCGAGATCGGCCCGGGTGACTGCCGCTCGTCCATCGTGGCGAGCATAAGGCTGCTGTGCGACGCTGATGGTGTGAACCGCCCGATCAATCCCACCTCGATTGCGCCTCCGGCTGCGAACTACCACCACGCGGTAGTCACAGAAGGTCCGACGCGTTGGCTCCACACCTCGGGCGTCGTGCCGACCGCTCCCGACGGAACGACACCGGCTGGCGTCGGGGAGCAGGCAACAGTGGTGTGGCAGAACATCGCGGCAATGCTCGACGACGCCCAGATGTCGCGGAACGACGTCGTGTCGGTCACCACCTATGTTGTCGCCGGGCAGCCGCTGGGGCCCGTCATGGCCGCACGAGACGTGTTTCTTGGAGGGCACCGGGCCGCATCGACGTTGGTCACGGTGCCCGCGTTGGCCCGACCGGAGTGGCAGATGGAAGTCGCAATCGTTGCAGCCAGCTGAGTAGACATCCTGGTCCTGCAGTGGGTCGGTGGGCCTGCCTGGCAATACGCTCACCGCCATGGCTGACGTTTCCGATCTTCCCCAGACCGACTCCGGCATCCCGATCAGGAAGCTGTACGACGAGAACGATCTCGCCGAATGGCATGCGTCAGAGAAGCTCGGAGCGCCAGGTGAGGCGCCGTACACGCGTGGCGTGTACTCCTCGATGTACACCGGTCGCCTCTGGACGATGCGCCAGTACTCGGGTTTCGGCAACGCCGAAGCCACGAACGAACGCTTTAAGTTCCTTTTGAACGCTGGCCAGACCGGCCTCAGCTGTGCGTTCGACCTGCCCACTCAGATGGGCTACGACTCTGACCACGGTCGCGCTGAAGGCGAAGTCGGCAAGGTCGGTGTCGCAATTGACTCGATGGAAGACATGCGACTCCTGCTCGCTGGCCTTCCGCTCGACAAGGTGTCAACGTCGATGACGATCAACTCGACCGCGGCGATCTTGCTGCTCATGTACGAGTTGGTTGCCGAAGAGAACGGTGTGTCTTCCCAGCAGATCAGCGGCACGATCCAAAACGACCTCCTGAAGGAGTACATCGCCCGCGGCACGTACATCTACCCGCCGCGGCAGTCGATGCGGATCATCACCGACATCTTCGAATACTGCTCCGAGCACGTGCCGAGCTGGAACACGATCTCGATCTCTGGCTACCACATTCGTGAAGCTGGCTCGACGGCCGTGCAAGAGATCGCATTCACGCTGGCGAACGCCATTGCCTACGTGCAAGCGGCAATCGACGCTGGCCTCGACGTTGACGACTTCGCGCCACGGCTCAGCTTCTTCTGGAACGGGCACAACAACTTCTTCGAAGAGATTGCCAAGTTCCGGGCGAGCCGCCGTATGTGGCACACGATCATGACCGAACGGTTCAACGCTCAGGACCCGAAGTCGACGATGCTGCGTTTCCACACGCAAACGGGCGGATCAACGCTCACCGCACAGCAGCCGATGAACAACATTATGCGCGTCACGCTGCAGGCCATGGCTGCTGTCATGGGCGGCACCCAGTCGCTGCACACCAACGGTTTCGACGAGGCGCTGAGCCTGCCAACTGAAGACGCTGCACGGATGGCGCTGCGCACGCAGCAGGTCATTGGTTACGAATCTGGTGTGGTTGACACGCCAGACCCGATGGCCGGCTCGTACCTCGTGGAATCGTTGACCGACGAGGTCGAGAGGCTCGCCTGGGAGTACATCGCCACCATTGACGAAAAGGGCGGAGCGGTCTCCGCGATCGAACAGGGTTTCCAGATGGAGGAGATCGAGAACTCGGCCTACGAGTACACCAAGTCGATCGACGACACGAGCCGCACGATTGTGGGTGTCAACAAGTTCACGATGGACGACGAGCCCGAGCCGGTCGTGTTCCCGATCGACCCAGCACTCGAGCCGAGCCAGATCCAGCGCCTGAAGGCGTACAAGGCCAACCGCGACAATGTGGCTGTCGAGTCGGCGCTTGCCAAGGTGAAGGCCGCAGCGCAAGGCACCGACAACGTGCTCTACAGCATCAAGGATGCGCTCCGTGCCGACTGCACCCTCGGTGAAATCAGCGACAGCCTCCGCGAGGTCTTCGGCACGTACACCCCCTGACGAGTTTCGGTCAGGCACGGTCACACTGTGTCAGGCACAGTGTGACCGGACGTCCGAACATCGAACCATCTATCGACAAGCGGTCACACTGTGCCTGACACAGTGTGACCGCTATAGCTCGGCGGTGATGGCCGCGAGGAGTCCGTCGAAGGTGTTAATCGCAGGGAACTGCGGGAACTCGGCGATGACGTTGTCGGGCGCGTGGAACAAAAAGCCGGCATCGGCCTCGTTGAGCATGCTGGTGTCGTTGTAGCTGTCGCCTGCTGCGATCACCTTGTAGTTGAGGCCGTGGAAGGCCTCGACCGACTTGCGCTTCTGGTCGGGCTGGCGCAGCTCGTAGTCGGTGATGCGATCGTCTTCGACGACGAGCCGATGGCAGAACACCGTGGGCCAACCGAGCTGGCGCATGAACGGTCGAGCGAACTGTTCGAACGTGTCACTCAAGATGATGACCTGTGTCTGGGTGCGCAGTTCGTCGAGGAAGGCCTTTGCTCCCTCCAGTGGTTCGAGGCCCGAGATGACGTCTTCGATCAGCGACATCGTCAGGCCGTTCTGCTCGAGGATGTCCAAGCGGTACCGCATCAACACGTCGTAGTCGGGCTCGTCACGAGTGGTCCGCGTCAGAGCTTCGAGGCCGGTTCGTTCGGCGACGGCGATCCACACCTCAGGGATGAGGACGCCTTCGAGGTCGAGCGTGACGAGTGTCTGTTGCACGGCGACGATTCAATCAGCTCGACACGCGAGTGATCGACAGCACGGGCCGTTCAGGCACCGCGCACTCGCCGACAGGCCATCCGAGGTACAGCATGCCAATGACACGATCTTGCTGATCGAAGCCACACAGTTCGAGGACTTTCGGTGGGCTACTGAGCGCCGGAGTCGACCAGAAACTGGCCAGGCCGAGTGCTGTTGCGCCGAGAAGTGCGTTCTGAATTGCGGCCGCAACGGCGTCGCGGTTCTCCTGGTGCAGCATCTCGTTGGGGTGTGGTTCGCAGCCGACGACGAGAACAGATGGAGCGCGCAGGTATTTGGTGCGGGTCTTGTCTCGTTTCGTGTCGTCGCCGAAGTCGGCGTCGACCATGTCGGCAGCCATTGTCTCGCCCAGCCGTGCGCGCCCGGCACCAGTGAATTCAGCGAACTTCCACGGCCATGTCTTCTTGTGATTCGGGGCCCAGGCCGCCAGCGCACAGAGTTCGTCGACGGTTGTGGCACTGACTGGCCGCTCGCGATCCATCAGCAGCGATGTGCGCCGCGAACGAACGAGGGCAGCAAACGATTCGAAGTCGTGTTCCACCAGGTCAGCCTGGCACCCGAATGGCGTCGTGACACACTTCGACACGCACAGTTCACCCGGAGGAGCTTCTTGGAGAAGGACTGAGCGCGTTGCAAGCAAGCGACCTACCGTGCGCGTCGATGGGTACACCTGATGTGACGATCGTTTGGTTCAAACGAGACCTCCGAATTGGTGACCACCGGCCGCTCATCGCAGCGGCCGGAAGTGGTGGGCCCGTTATTCCGCTCTCTATCGCAGAGCCATCGATACGCACAGCTGACGATGCACACCCGGCGCATTGGGACTTCGTGCGGAGCTGTCTTGTTCCGCTGCGCGACGATCTTGCGGCGACGCACCGGACCGACACCACGGCTATCAGACGCGCATATCAAGCCCGCTGACAGCGTGGGACACCTGCTCACGCATCTCACCGCACCCCACCTATGGCACGGTGTCGCTCCGTCAGATCGAGCAACGACTGCAACGCGCGCAGGGCCGGCTTGGGAAGGGTGACCCTTCTGGCAAGGCGTACCGAGCATTCGGTGAACGGTTGCACTGGCACTGTCATTTCATCCAGAAGCTTGAAGATGAACCGCGCATCGAGCATTCGAGTTTTGTTCGGGACTCCGACGAAGTCCGACAACTCGACGATGAGGCAAAGTCTGAGGCATGGCGAACTGGCAACCGTGGCGATCGACCGGCCTGCACCTCGCTCGGGCATTCACCGACTACGAGCAGGGGATCCACTGGAGCCAGGTGCAGATGCAAAGCGGAACGACTGGCATCAATGCGCTTCGGATGTACGACCCGACAAAGCAGGCAATCGAACACGATCCAGACGGTGAATTCATCCGGCGGTGGGTGCCCGAGCTCCGCGATGTTTCCACCTCGCTCATCCATCAACCGGGACTGGCAGGTGCGAACTATCCGCCGCCCATTGTTGACCATGCAGCTGCCGTGCGTCGGGCCGGTGCCGAGGTCCAGCGAATTAAAAAACGGGCGCAGGCGAGCGGTCGAACCGCCGAAGTCCTTGAGCGACCCGGCAGCCGCCGCCCACCACCTTCACGTCGACGCTGACTTGCTGTTACGCCGGGTCGGACATCGGGTCTGACAGAACGGCGTCAGTCCACTGGCTTCTTTGCTCTGCTCAGCTGGACTCGCGGCGCCTCGTTGGGCATCTTCGGATACTGCGGGGGCCAAGGTGCATCGGGAATGCCATCGGCTAGGTCGGCAGCAAAACGCTCAACGAGTGGAACGATCGAGCACGGCGCGTCGTCCATCAGTTCCCAGGGGTCGCCAAGTGAAGCGAGACGGTGCGGCACGGTGTCGATGGTGCATGTCTCTGGGTCGATCGTCTCCAACTCATCCCAACCAAACGGAGTCGACACCTGCGCACCGACGCGAGGGCGCGCGCACCATGCTCCAAACATATTTTTGTGGGGTGCGTTTTGATTGAAGTCGACAAAGACTCGCTGGCCTCGCTCTTCCTTCCACCACTTGTCGGTGATGAGATCGGGATGGCGCTCTGACAGCTCGCGGCCGAGTGCCACGACAGCGCCGCGAATGGCGAATGAGTCCCAGCCCGGTTCGATGCGGACGTAGATGTGGATGCCCTTACTGCCGGTGGTCTTGGGGAAGCCGAGCATCCCGAGTTCGGCGAGGTAGTCGCGAACGAGAGCGGCGCTTTCCCGGACCTGGTCGAAGGTGACGCCCGGTGTGGGGTCGAGGTCGATCCGCATCTCGTCGGCTTCGTGGGGCTTGCTCGCACGGAATTGCCACACGTGCAAACCGAGCACACCCTGGTTCGCAGCCCAGAGCACGTGTGCAAGGTCGGCGATCACCAGGGCTCGCGAGGGTGTTCCGTTGATCGTTTCGACCGTCGTGGTGTGGAGCCAGTCGGGGGCGGATTCAGGAATGCGTTTCTGGAAGAACGACGTGCCGCGCACACCGTTCGGATAGCGCTCGAGGAGGACTGGCCGATCAGTAAGTGTGCGCATGATCGCGTCGCCGACCGACACGTAGTAGCGGGCAAGATCGAGTTTCGTGCGCTCTTGTTTGCGGGCACCAACTGACGGGAACATCACCTTGTTCGGGTTGGTGATCGGGACCGAACGTGTTCCACCCGGTACATCGACCGTGACCTCGACGGGTTCGCCGAACTCGTTTGCCTTGGCCATGAACCGACAGTAGCGGTGCGCGTTTATTGGTTCGTACTTATTGGTTGGAGTGCAGCTCGCTGTTGAGCTCGCCCCAGCTTTTGCTGCGAGCACGGGCGATCACTTGGCCGGTTTGACCGTCGCGGATGAAGAGCACGCCGCTGATACCACTGATTTCACGAGCCTTGACTACGCCGTCAGGGGTGAGGACTGGTGTGGCTGCGGTGATGTAGAGCCCAGCTTCGACAGCGCAGTCGTCGCCGAGGCTGATGCCGATGCCGGAGTTCGCGCCGAGCAGGCAGCGTTCGCCGACCGAGATGACTTCGGTACCGCCGCCGGACAGCGAGCCCATGATCGATGCGCCGCCGCCAACGTCGGAGCCGTCGCCGACGATCACGCCAGCGGAGATACGACCTTCGACCATCGAGGTTCCGAGCGTGCCGGCGTTGAAGTTGCAGAAGCCCTCGTGCATCACGGTGGTGCCTTCGGCGAGGTGGGCGCCGAGGCGGACGCGGTCGGCGTCGGCAATGCGCACGCCGGTCGGTACGACGTAGTCGGTCATGCGCGGGAACTTGTCGAGGCCGTGGACGCTCAAGACGGCGCCGGACTGCTTGACCTTGAGGCGGACGTCGTCGACTTCGCTGACGGCCACGGGGCCGAGGTTGGTCCACGCAACGTTGTTGAGTGCGCCGAAGGTGCCGTCCATCGTGATCGACCGCGGTGCCGCGAGGCGATGTGACAGCAGGTGCAGGCGGAGGTACGCGTCTTCGGGGGAGCCCGGCGCCTCGTCGACGTCGATGGAGATGCGAACCGGACGGATGGTGACGTTGCGGACCTCGTCACGCACGTCGCGCATGCCGAGTCGCTCTTCGATCTGACCCCAGTGGACGCTGTCGCCACCGCTTCCGTCTGCTCGAGCGTCGGATCCGAATTCGCCCCAGCCGAGCCAGCGATACCAAGTGTCGAGAGTCGAGCCGTCAGCTGCGATCGTTGCGAGGCCTGCGCCCCATGCCATACGTGTCATCGTTCGGCCTTTCTTGTTCTCAGTGGACTTCTGGGCGGAGTGTTGGAAAGAGGATGACTTCTTTGATCGAGTCGACGCCGGCGAGCAGCATCGCAAGTCGGTCGATGCCGATTCCGAGGCCGCCGGTTGGCGGCATGCCGTACTCGAGCGCACGGATGTAGTCCTCGTCGACACTGCCAGCCTCGGCGTCGCCGGCTTCGCGCGCAGCCTGCTCGTCTTCGAAGCGGGCACGCTGTTCAACGGGATCGTTGAGTTCGGAGTAGCCATTGCCGAGTTCGCGACCGTCGACGAAGATCTCGAATCGTTCCGTGAGGAACGGGTCGTTGCGATCAACTCGCGCCAGCGGTGAGATTTCGGTCGGATGGCCCGTGACGAACGTTGGCCGCACGATGGATGATTCGGAGGTCTTCTCGAACAGTTCCTCGATGATCTTGCCGGCGCCCCAGCGATCCTCGACGAAGACGTCGTGATCGGCAGCCACCTTGCGAACGTCAGTGATCGGCATCGACGGATGCAGCTCGATGCCGGTGCCCTCGGAGGCGTAGTCGATCATGCGCTTGCGGGGCCACCGCTCGGCGAGGTCGATCTGCTCACCGCGAATCTCGATCACGGTGGTGCCGAGAGCATCACGCGCAGCAGTGGTGACGAGCTCCTCGCTGATGTCCATGACCTCGTTCCAATCGCCGAACGCCTGGTACAGCTCCATCATGGTGAACTCTGGATTGTGGCGAGTGGAGGTGCCCTCGTTGCGGAAGGTTCGGGCGATCTCGAAGACTCGCTCCATACCGCCGACGATCAGTCGCTTGAGGTAGAGCTCGACCGCGACACGCAGGTACAACTCCATGTCGAGCGTGTTGTGGTGCGTGGTGAAGGGGCGGGCGTGAGCGCCGCCGACTTCGGGGTGTAGGACCGGGGTTTCGACTTCGATGAAGCCCTTTGATGCGAGTGTCCGGCGGAAGCTCGCGACGGTTTCATGGCGGATTTCGAAGTTGCGCCTGGCGTCCTCGTTGACGATCAGGTCGGCGTAGCGCTGGCGAAACCGGGTGTCGGTGTCGTTGAGGCCGTGCCACTTGTCGGGCAGGGGCCGAATCGCCTTGGACAGCAGCATGACCGAGTCGGGCTTGACGGACAATTCGCCCTTGCGGGTGGTCATGACGGTGCCGGCTACGCCAACCCAATCGCCCAGGTCAAGATCCTTGATTGCCGCGAACTCGTCGTCGCCGACCACAGCCTTCGAGATGAACAGCTGTACTTCGCCAGAACGGTCCCGAATCGTGGCGAACACGAGCTTGCCGGAATCACGCTTGAGCATGATCCGTCCGGCAACGGTGACGGCGTCTTCAGTCTCGATACCTGGTTCGAGGTGACCCCACGTCGTACGGACCTCGGCCAGCGTGTGCGAGCGGTCAAATCGGTACGGATACGGGTTGTCTCCGGCCTCGCGCATGGCATCGATCACGCCGAGGCGACGAGCTTTCTCGGCGGCGAGGCCGCTGCCGGTCGCCTGGCTATCGGCCTCCTGGTCGGCGGTTGTGGCTGGCTGCTCGTTCACGGTGAACTGACGGTAGCGAACCGAGGCCAGATCTGCGCGCTCTGTTGTCATCCAAGATCGACAAGACGTGACCTGGTCGGTATTTGCCAGCCTGAACCACGAACCGGCCAAGCGGTTCGTACTATCTCACTTTGATGTTGGGATCACGCCGCTCGGCAGTACTCGTAGCCGCGTTTGTTGCTCTGGCGACAGCGTTGCCTGCCTTTGCACTGACCGGGTCGACCGATCTGCCGGCCGCCGTATCTGAGCCCGCCGAGCGACTCTTGACCGAGGTCGACGACGTCGTCACCATCTTCAACTCGGGAGAGCTGACCAGCGACGTTGCGCAACGAGCCATGCAAGCCGTGACCGCTGCTGGGGGAACCGGCGAAATCGGTCGCTCGGCATCGACTGGCATGCAACGCGTGCGTCGAAGCGGCGCGATTGTCCAAGAGGCGCCGTCGGGCGCTGCGTTCCCCATGGCGACGACCATGTTGCCGACACGAGCCGTTTTTGCTTTGATGGGCCCGAGCGTTGCGGCTGCGCTGTCGTCGACGTCGCTGGTGATGGGGGAACGCACGGCGCGCCTGCGCGGCGCACAGGCCGGTGACACGGTCGACCTTGTTGCGTCGAACGGCGCCATCCTTGTGTTCAGGATCGGTGCGGTGGTTGCCGACGACATCACAGGTGGAACAGAGTTACTGATGTCTCTTGCGGGGGCCAACCGCCTCGGCGTCACCCGGCTCAGCCAGATCGTGCTCTGGGATTTTGACTCTCGGGCAGACATCGATCGCGAGTTGGTTGCCAACGGCTTGGTGAGCACCTCGATCCGGATTCGGCGCACCTGGGACGCGTTTGACCCGGACCTCACGCTCGGTATGGCGAAGACCAAGGAAGCGCTCGGAGAGTTCTGGTACAAGGTCTCGTCCAACGGGACTGGCGTGTCGATCTCGAATGACTGGTACGCCGCGAATATCGACCGGTCAGGCCCGATTGGCAAGCTCAACCTGCGGTCGGGTTGCCACCGTGTCGTTCGAGTTGCGCTGGCCAAAGCCATGGCCGAAGTGATTGCTTCGGGGCTCGAGAACACAATCAACTACAGCGATGCGAATTCAGCCGGTGGCTGCTGGACTGCACGTTTTTCACGACAGTCGCCGAACAGCAGTATTGGATTCCTGTCACGCCACACGTGGGGGATGGCAGTGGACACCAACACGCAGGGCTCGTGCATCGGGTGCGCACCACCCGACATGGACTGTCGGACCGTGCGAGTATTCCGCAAGCACGGCTTTGCTTGGGGAGGCAACTTCCTGCGACCTGACGGCATGCATTTTGAGTGGGTCGGCGAGCCGCGGCATCAGGGGCTGTATCCGAGCCGATACTGCCCGAACGTTGAGAGCGCGACAAGTGCTGCGTTCGGTGGCGACACGCAACGGTCGACGCTCTTCGTCGAAGACGGCCTCCGCTCGGGAGACAGCGACGAGCACTGACGGCTGTCGTGTGGCTCCTGATTCGAAACCTCGCGTAACCTCAGTGATGTGAGAACACGATTTGTCATACTCGGCGGCGGCCCAGCCGGCAACAATGCAGCAACGCACGCGGCTCGGATGGGTGCTGAAGTGACCGTTGTCGAGCGCGACGTGGTCGGTGGCGCAGCGCATCTGTGGGACTGCATCCCATCGAAGACGATGATCGCCACCGGCGGTGCCATCAGCTTCTCGAACCGTCTCGACGGTATGGGTCTCGAAAGTCAGAGCAGCGAGGTCGACGTCAGCGCGCTGACCAACCGCATCGAAGCGATCAAAGACAAGATGCGCGACAACAACACCGACATCTTGCAGAGCCAGGGCGTGCGCATCTTGCGGGGCACCGGCCGGTTCACCGGGCCGAACAGCCTTGAGGTCATTGGTGTCGATGGCACGCAAACCGTCGAATTTGACGCAGCGCTGATCTCGACGGGGTCAAAGCCGCGGATTCCTGAATGGTGCTTTCCCGATGGCGACCGGATTCTCACGACACGCGACTGCTACCCGCCAAAAACCTTCCCGGAGAGCGTCACCGTGATTGGGTCGGGCGTGACCGGCGTGGAGTTCGTGCACATGTTCTCGTCGTTCGGGGCCAAGGTCACGCTCGTCGTGAGCCGTCAGCAGGTGCTGCCAGGCAAAGACCCCGAAGTCGCCGCTGTCCTCGAGCACGAGTTCATGAACCGTGGTGTCAAGCTGGTCATGGGTGCCCGGGCCGTGGCGATCGAACGGTCCGAAGCTGGCGACAGCGTGATCGTGCGCTGTGACGACGGCCGAGTGGTCGAGTCGTCTCACGCCGTTCTCGCCATTGGGTCGGTCCCAAACACCGCGGACATCGGGCTCGAGACAACGGGCGTCGCAGTCAATCAGTGGGGATTTGTCGACATCAACCAGCACTGTGTGACGAACGTTGACCACATTTACGCCGCCGGTGACATCTCGGGCAAGTTGCCGCTGTCATCCGTCGCTTCGATCCAAGGCCGTAAGGTCGCCGAGCACGTGATGGGGCTCCATACTCGTAACCACCGCCACCTTGACTACGACAAAGCGGCGTCGGCCATCTTCACCGAGCCCGAGATCGCCGATGTCGGCCTCGCCGAAGCAGAAGCGTTCGCGTCGGGCCGCAAGATCCGCGTCACCAAGGTGCCCTTCTCGTCAACCGCCAAGGCGATGATTAACAGCGACACCCGCGGGTTCGTCAAGATTATTTCCGATCCGAACACGGGTGAGATTCTTGGTGGGTCGATTGTCGGTCGCCACGCCGCAGAACTCATCTCGGTGATTGCCGTTGCGGTCACCGCAGGCCTCACCGTGAGCGATCTCGTCGAGAGTATCCTCGTCCACCCGGCGTTGAGCGAAGCCTTAGCAGAAGCCGCAGAGTAGCGAGCGGCGAGAACTGAACTGTTCGATTGAACTGTTCGATTGAACTGTTCGATTGAACTGTTCGATTGAACCTCAGAGCGCAGCGATTCGAGCCGAAGGCCCGAGAAAACGGTCGGAGGCGACGGTAGTCGCCCGTGGCGCAGCCACCGACGACGTCAGTCGTCGCGACCGGCGTTGGTGTCACGCAGATTCATCGGGCGGCGAGGCACCGGCGAACTCGTCACGATGTTGGTGATGGTGTCGCTTTGTTCCCAGACGTCGCTCATTAGTTCCTCGATGTCGCTCATCCGACGCAGGCGCGCCCGGACGACGTGTGAGTCCGAACCGGTGACGCGGTTTGCTTCGATCACGTTAGGAATCGCTGCGATTTTTTGGTCGATGCCTGCGGTACGCATCGGGGCATTGACCCGGATGATGCTGAGAATCGGAAATCCGACCGCTTCGTAGTCGACAACGGCTCGGTACCCCTTGATGACGCCGGCGTCTTCGAGCTTGCGGATGCGCTCTGCAACTGCTGGGGCGGTCAACCCGATTCGGTCGCCAAGATCCTTGTACGAGATCCGTCCATCGTGCTGAAGAATGTCGAGGAGATCGCGATTGATATCGTCGAGAAAATACATACATCTTGTCTTTCGGAAGCTGGATGCACTTCAGGCTATTGAATCGTTAGCCGTTTCATGGTTTCGATCATTGTAAACCGCGTCATCAAAGTGGATCACTCATGGAGGATTCGTATCGTTTCCTCTATGAGTCTCAGCGCTATCTCCCCGAAGAACTTTGTCAAGGCCGTGCGCCGGACCAGCCAGCACCGTAGGGCAACGATTGACATGAACGCCGATTTCAACGGTCGTCGCCCCAGTGGAGATCCGCGTCTGGACCTCGCTGCGATCGACCGTCACTTCAAGTTCTAAGCAACGCTCTCCTCGGTTTGTGTGAGCGATTGGGCCGTCGGTTGCCGCAATCGCTCACACAAAAACTGGAATGCAGTTCTTTGTGAGCTATTCGATGATGGCCAGCACGTCGCCGCCGCCGACGGTGTCGCCAGCAGCGACCTTCAGCTCCTTGACGGTGCCGGCCTTCTCGGCGTTGATCTGATTCTCCATCTTCATTGCTTCGAGTACCACGATTCCGGCGCCGACCTCAACCGTGTCGCCGACTGCAACGAGCAGCTTGACGATGGTTCCTTGCATTGGCGCTTCGACGTTGCCTGAGGCAGGGCCGCCACCGGCGCCGCCGGAAGCGCCACGCTTGGCCTTCTTCTTGGCCGGAGCGGCAGCGCCGGCCGGAGCCTCAGGGACCCACATGTTGACGCTGAAGCGCTTGCCATTGACTTCGACGGTGGTCGATCGCTGGACGAGCGGCTCAGCATCGTCGTCTTGGTCGGGGGCAGGCGCTGCGTGCCCGGTCACGCCGGTCAGATCGAGGGTCTCTTCGACCCACTTCGTTGAGAAGTTCATCGAAGCGAAGTCGGGGTGTCGGAGAATGGCGAGGTCGGCCGGGATGGTGGTGGCGACGCCTTCGACGACGAGTTCTTCGAGGGCTCGGATGGTGCGGGCGATCGCAACCTCACGGGTGCGGCCCCACACGACGAGCTTGCCGACCAGGTTGTCGTAGAACTGGCTGATCTCGTCGCCAGACAGGTACCCGGAGTCGAAGCGGACACCGAAACCGTCCGGTGGGACGAGCTTGGTGATCCGGCCCGGTGAGGGAAGGAATTTGCCCTCGGCAGGGTCTTCGGCATTGATCCGGACCTCGATCGAATGGCCACGACGTGACGCGGTGACCTCGTCTTGGGTCATGGGCAGTTCTTCGCCAGCTGCGACACGAATCTGCCATTCGACGAGATCGATGTCGGTGATCATTTCGCTGACACAGTGCTCGACCTGCAGCCGGGTGTTCATCTCGAGGAAGAAAAACTCTCCGTCCTGGTAGATGAATTCGACGGTGCCGGCGCCGTAGTAGCCGACGGCCTTGGCGGCCTTCACTGCGGCCTCACCCATGGCATCTTCGATGCCGTCGGCGAGCATGTGGGCGGGAGCTTCTTCGATCAGTTTCTGGTGTCGGCGTTGTGCCGAGCAGTCACGGCTGGAGATCCAGACACAATTGCCCTGCTTGTCGCCAACGAGCTGGATCTCGACGTGGCGGGGCCACGTGAGGTATCGCTCGACGTAGACCTCGTCACGACCGAAGAACGCAAGGGCCTCACGCTGCGCGCTGGCGAAGGCGTCATCTACTTCATCGGCGTTCTTGACGACTTTCATGCCGCGTCCGCCACCACCGAAGGCGGCTTTGATGACGGCCGGCCAGCCGTACTCGTTGCCGAAATTACGAATGTCGTCGGGGCCCTGCGCAAACTCGGTGGTGCCAGGAACGATTGGAGCCCCGCCGCGAATTGCAGCGAGACGGCTCGACACCTTGTCGCTCATCTCGTCCATTGCCTCTGGCGGCGGGCCGATGAACTCGACGCCCATCGCTCCGATGGCTCGAGCGAAGTCGGGGTTCTCAGAGAAGAAGCCATAGCCCGGGTGTACGGCGTCAGCACCGCTCTTACGGATGGCATCCAACACCGCCTCGGTGTTGATGTAACTCTCCGCTGCGGTCTGGCCGCCGAGCGCATACGCCTCGTCGGCGAGCCGCACATGCAGGCTGTCTCGATCGAGCTCGGAGTACACCGCAACGGTGGCGATGCCCATCTCTCGGGCGGCACGGATGACACGGACGGCAATTTCGCCTCGATTGGCGATCAGGATCTTCTTCAGCACGGGTGCCAATGTAGAGGGCATGGCCGCCACTCTAAGCATTTGGGAACTTCGAGAGGTCCCCCAAACCGGGAGCACCAACACGGATCTCTTGCAGTCAGCCGAAGCTGGCGAGATTGCGCATCGCACCGTTCTGCGCACCGACCACCAGACTGCAGGGCGGGGGCGCCTCGACCGGCGATGGGATGCGCCAGCGGGAACGAACCTGCTGGCCTCGATGTACCTCGATGTAGCGCAGTCGAAAGCCTCCGACGCCATGCACCGCGTCGGCCTGGCCGTCGTTCATGCGGTGACCGAATTGGAGTCCACCGATTCGACGGTTGGCCTCAAATGGCCGAACGACGTGCTCCTCCACGGAGCGAAACTCGCAGGAATCCTCGCGCAGCGATCAACGTCTGCGCCGGGGATCGTCGTCGGATTCGGCGTGAATGTCGGTTGGGCCCCGCCTGGCGCGGCCCGTGTCCACGACCTTGACGCCTCCGTCACCCCTGCGTCGCTTCTGCAGCGGGTGCTCGATGCGTTCGATGCGCTCCCTGATGACATTTCGACGGCGTACCGGGCGCGGCTGCAAACGCTCGGCCGACGGGTCCGGGTGGAACTGCCAGGGTCGGTGAACGTGTTCGGTCAGGCGATCGACGTGGATGCCGACGGCCGGCTGATGGTCAGGCTCGACGACGGTGAGATCCGTGTGTTCGACGTCGGTGATGTCGTCCATCTCCGCCCCGCCACCTGACCAGTAAGAGGCGTGGGTGCCGCTCACCCCGAGAACGGCGGCGTTAGCGTGCGCTCGATGCAGCAGCATCCACAGGGTGGTCTCCTCGACGGGCCGCGCCGCCGTCCTCGTCGGAGCTCGGCGTCGCTTGCGATGGTCCTCGCGATCGTCGTCGGTGCAGTCGGCGCGGCCGGAGTGATCCGGGCCGCCAACCAGCGGACAGCCAATGTCGAACGGATCGAAGGGCTCGAAGACATCCTCGCGGCCGTCGACGGGCCGGCCGTCAATTATTTGTTGATCGGCTCGGACTCTCGCGAGGGCTCTGACCCGGGAGCGTCCGACTTCGGCGGCATCGGTGACACCAACGCAGTCCAGGGCCGGCGTAGTGACACGATCATGATCTTGCGCCAGGAAAAGGATGGCAACGGTGTCGCATTGATGAGCATCCCGCGCGACCTGCTCGTCACCATTGCTGGGTCCGGCAAGCAAGATCGCATCAACTCGGCCTACAACCGAGGCCCCGAAGTCCTTGCCGCGACGATTACGCAGGAGCTGCGGATCCCGATTAATCACGTCGTCGACGTCGACTTCTTCGGGTTCAAAGACCTGGTCGACACGGTGGGTGGCACAACGATCTGCTTCGATTTCGTCACACGCGATGAGAACTCTGGCCTTTTCCAAGATCCGGGCTGCAACCTGCTCGATGGCGTCCAGGCGTTGGCCTACGCCCGCTCGCGCAACTACGAGGAGTTCCGCGACGGCGAGTGGCGCAAGGACCCGACCGCCGATCTGGGGCGCATCAAACGGCAGCAGGCGTTCATCTCGACCATCGTCAATGCAACTCTGACCAAACTCCAGGCGGACCCGTTTCTGGCGTCAGACCTCATTGATTCGGTCAGTACCGCCGTCCGGGTCGACAATGGGCTCGACCCGATCGCTGCAGCAGGCACGCTGCGTAAGGCGTTCTCGACGGGGCTCGTCACATACCAACTCGACGTGCGGGGTGAGACTTTCAATGACAAAGCGATCCTGCGTCTCAACGATGCGTCGAAGCCGGTGCTCGACTACTTCCGGGGCCTCGGCCCGCTCCCGGTTGCGCCTCTAGCCGAGTAGCTTTGCAGCCGTGAAGCTGATGGTGACGGGAGCCGCAGGCCAACTCGGAGCCGATCTCGTCCGGTTCGCGACCGATGCCGGCGACGACGTGGTCGTTGCTGACCGGAGCACACTCGATATCACCGATTCGGTGGCCGTCCGCTCGTTCATTGCGGCACATCGTCCCGACGCGATCATCAACGCTGCGGCCTACACCGCCGTCGACGCGTGCGAAACGAATCGTGAGCTTGCTCGTGCGGTGAACGCCGCGGCTGTCGGTTCGCTGCGTGAGGCGGCGGATGCCACCGACGCGCATCTCGTTCACGTGAGCACTGACTACGTGTTCGATGGGACGCTCGATCGGCCCTATGTCGAGAACGACACGCCGAACCCCCAGTCGGTCTACGGCATCACGAAACTCGAAGGTGAGCGCCGCGCGGGCCAAGGTGCGTCGGTGGTCCGCACCTCGTGGGTGTGCGGTGAGTACGGCAACAATATGGTCAAGCTCATCCTCCGATTGGCCGGGGGCGATGCACCACTGGCGTTCGTCGATGACCAACGCGGCTGCCCGACGTTCACCGCCGACCTCGCGCCGGCACTGCATCGACTGGCATCTGATCGGCACGCGGGCACGTTCCACCTCACCAATGCCGGAGCAGTGTCGTGGTACGAGTTCGTCGGCGACATTCTCGAAGCCGCAGGCCACAGCCGGTCACGCGTGACATCCATTGGAACTGCCGACCTCGATCCACCTCGCCCAGCACCCCGCCCGGCGAACGGCGTGCTCGACAATGCTGCGTGGCGGGCAGCGGGTCACCAACCATTGCGTGACTACCGCGAGCCGCTCGCCGAACTCGTCGCCCGACTGACCTGAATCACACACGCCCACACACACGCCCACACACACACACGCCCACAAGTCCCGGGCACCACCCCGACGCTCGGTACACGGCGCGACCTGCGTTAACTTTCGCCGATGCAACCTTGGCGACGAGTTGGCGATGGCGAGTGGGTCGGGACCGACGCGAGTGAACGGTTTCCGATCTACACACGTGGCAACGCAGGCGAGGTCTATCCGGAGGTCTACCGACCGCTGAGCTTCTCGATTGCCCAGCAGGCCGGCGAGCAGGCAATGCGTAACGCCATACTGTCGAGCGGCATCATCCGCCCAGATGAACTCGACGACATTCCACTTTCGACTGGAGTCGGGAGCGGCGTGTTCGGTGGCTACGCCTACCTCAACTTGAGCGTCCAACGGCTCGTTGCTGCCCGTGTGCCGGGAGGCAGCTGGAGCGACGCCGACAATTCCTTCCTGGGTGCTGGTGATCCGCCGCCGCATGTACCGCTGCCGACCGAGAAGAATCGTCGCGCTGCGGTTGCCGCGCTGCGGTACCTGTGGAGACTGTCAGGTGTGACCGAGCTGCCGCAGTTGGCGCTCGACCAACGGATTGTCGACGAGTTTCTCGCTGGTCTGCCCGACCCGTCGACCGCGGCTGACCACGATCTGCGCACTTCGACGTTGGGTGTGACCGAACTGTTCATGCCGATGTTCGAGACGCATCTGAAGGTGTCATTCGCGGCCGGTGCGCTGATGGCCGTGTTGACGCAACTGTGCGAAAAACAACTGGGCGATGCTGAGATTGCCGTTCGGTTGATCTCGGGGCTCGGCGATGTCGACTCAGCCGCACCGTCGAGAGCGCTCTGGTCGCTTGGCCGCAAGGTTGCGGCGAGCGATTCGCTCACCGCAGAGTTCGATGCTGGGGTGCCTGGGGTCTGGGATCGATTGCAATCCTCGACTGAGGCGTCAGAGTTCAACGCTGAGTTCCGGCGGTTCATTGCCGACTTTGGATCGCGTGGCCCAAACGAGTGGGACACGGCATTCGACACCTGGGAAACCGAGCCCGAACTCGCCTTGGTATTCGTCGATCGGATGCGTTTGACCGATGCGTCGCACGCACCAACTGCTCAAGGCGAGCGGCTCGCGCAGGAACGCCGAACGCTCGAAGTCGACGTGCTGGGTCAGCTCCGCTGGCCGATCAGGCGCCTGTTCGGCCGGGTACTCGCAGCGACTCGACTGCACATGCAGAGCCGCGAACGGACCAAGACCACAGTGGTCAGGGCAATCCATGGGGCGCGACTGCAAGGGCAAGAACTCGACCGTCGGCTCGCTGCACGCTCAGGTGGCGCACCTGGTGACCTGTGGTTCCTTGTCGAAGAAGAGCTCAATGGGTACGTGGACGACCCCGCATCGTTTGCCACACAGATCGCCGAGCGCCGGCAACTGCTTGTTGAGCTGCAGCGACGGATTCCACCCTTTTACTTCGAAGGTGAGCAACCTCCGGTCGACACGTGGGAATTGCGCAGCGCCAAGATCCCTCAGGTCGTCGTCGGCGAGGTACTCACCGGCCTCGCCGGATGCGCTGGCGTCGCGAGAGGTCGAGCACGCGTCGTGACCAACCCGGGTGACCCACGCGGCTTGGAGCCGGGCGATGTGCTGATTGCGCCGCTCACCGATCCGAGCTGGACGCCGCTCTTTGTTCCGGCAGAAGCCGTGATCGTCGACGTGGGTGCAGTGATGAGCCACGCCATCATCGTCAGCCGAGAACTCGGTATCCCATGCGCGGTGTCCGTCACCGATGCGTCGCGCCGTATCCCCGACGGAACACTGGTCGAAGTCGATGGCGGTGCCGGTACGGTTCGCATTCTCGAGTTGCCCTGACGGGCTGACTGGCTGGCTGATGGGATTCACTCGGGTCGAACTGGAGTCGTACATCGGTGCGACCGTTCCCGACTTGGTCGGAGCGAACACGCGACTGTTGTTCGTTGGTATCAACCCAGGGCTGTGGACTGCGGCGACGCAGACCCATTTCGCCCATCCGGGAAACCGGTACTACCCGGCACTGTTCGAGGCAGGAATCATCGAGCGCGAGATCGATCGTGGTGTCGGGATGAGCGACGACGACCGGCGGCATTTTCTCTCCCGTGGTCTTGGCATCTCGAACATTGCCCACCGGGCAACAGCCAAGGCCTCCGAGCTCACCGCGACCGAACTGCATGAGGGTGGGGAGCAATTGCGCGCACTCGTGGGCACCATGCAGCCAGCCGTGGTCGCAGTTGCCGGAATCACCGCCTACCGGATCGCGTTCCGACAGCCGAAGGCAGTAATGGGGGAGCAGCCCGACGGTTTCGAAGGTGCGCGTCTCTGGATCGTTCCGAATCCGAGTGGCCTCAATGCACACGAGACGACCGGCACCCTCGCCGCGGCCTACCGTGCAGCAGCAGTGGCAGCGGGAATCGTCTCTGCCGAACGTTGAATGTCGTCGCGATGACCCGCTGAGCGGCCGCATCCGCTGGCGGACTCAATGAATTCAGGCGTGCGGGTCTCGTTCGGCTTCAGCCCGGTTGGCGAGGTACCAGTCGATCGTGGTGCGTAGGCCCTCGTCGAAGTCCATCGTGGGTTTCCAGCCGAGTAGGCGGTTTGCTCGGGATCCGTCAACGCCACGGCGTGGCTGGCCGTCGGGCTTGGTGGGATCCCAACGCAGTTGCCCAGTGAAGCCAACAAGCTCGGCGATTGTTTCCACGGTCTCTTTGACCGTTACCTCGCGGTCAGCGCCCAAGTTGATCGGCTCAACGACGCCAGGTTGGTCGTCGGCCTCGGCGGCGCGGACAATCGCCTGAGCGGCGTCATCGACGTAGAGGTACTCACGCGAGGCCGAACCTGTGCCCCAGACATCGACGTGGTCGGCCCCGCTCTCGCGGGCCTCGACGCACTTTTTGATGAGGGCCGGGATCACGTGAGACACCGATGGGTGAAACTTGTCGCCGGGGCCGTACAGGTTGGTCGGGATCAGGTACGCGAGGCGCTGGCCGTACTGCTGAGCGTTGACCTGGGCGTGGATGAGGTGGGCCTTTTTGGCGATCCCGTAGGGCGCATTGCTCTCTTCTGGGTAGCCGTTCCACAGTTGGTCTTCGGCGAACGGAACCGGCGTGATCTTTGGGTACGAACACACGGTGCCGACGAGCACCGTTTTCGTCACCGACGATGCATGTCGCGCCGCTTCGATGATGTACGTGCCCATCAGCAGGTTGGCGAGGTACAGCGGGGCAGGTTGCGCGAGGTTGTAGCCGATGCCACCAACCTGCGCGGCGAGGTGAACGATTTCGGTCGGCTGATATTCGGCGAGCATCTGATCGGCAGCGCCGGGCACGGTCAGATCGAACTGGGAGCTGCGGGGTGCTGAGACCGAAGCTCCGGCTGCCTCGAGGAGTGCGACGACCCGGCGGCCGAGGAAACCTGCACCGCCGGTCACGAGCACGCGGCGATCGACGAGGGATGACATCAGACGGACGTTACTGGCCGAGGGGTGCTGGTTGCAGAACCTGACATGAGATACTGGCGACGTGGATGACGCACCGATTCGAGTGGCGTACGCGCTTGAGCAGTGTTGGGACCCGACCCCAGGGGAAGCCGCAACTGCAGCGCTCCGGATCGCCGCTGCCTTTCGTGATCGGCCTGTCGATGTCACCGTCTTGCAGTTGGTCGGCAAGCATGCCGACCTCCCGCCAGCCGCGTGCCGCCCCGTTGGATCAGTCGCCATGTTGCCCCTGGGGCGGCGCTGGCTCTACGAGGCGTGGACCCGGCTCAACTGGCCCAAGGTCGAGTCGGTGACCGGCCACGTCGATGTTGCTCATGCAACAGGTTTCGTCCCCTGCGCAACGTCGGTGCCGCTCGTCGTCACGATCGACGACATTCAATTCCTCGACCAGCCAGGCAGATTGCCGAAACACGTCGAACGGGTGATGCGGCGCAGCTTCGACGTGATCCGCGAACGCGCTGACCGAGTGCTCTGTTCGAGCGAGGCGACGTTTGACGACTGTGTGCGAGCCGGTCTCGATGAGGCCAAGTTGCGGTTGGTTCTGGTCGGCGTGGACGCTGACTGGAAGGTTGCCGCTGAGCAGACGCTCGCCGTCTATCGTGAACTCGTTCCCGCCGGCGGCGCGACGGTGGACTCATGATGCAGCAACACGGACAACACGGACAACGTGATGGCGTCGATGCGGCTGAGCTGGCGGCTGATCTGGCGGCTGAGCTTCCTGCCGATCCGGTGGTACCTCGGGTTGAGGCTGCGTCAGTGGCGGTCAACCTGCTGTGGTGCGTGCCCGGTGACGTCGGTGGATCCGAGGAGTATCTCGTCCGTCAGTTACTCGGCCTTGGCGAGCAGGCCAGCGACTTCGTTCCAACGTTGTACGTCGTCAAGTCGTTCATCGAAACGCACCCGGCACTCGCCAAGCTGTACCCGATCGAGGTGGCCAACTTGACAGGCGTCGACCGTCGCCGCAGAGTTGTTGCCGAGCACACCTGGCTTCGCAGGCGGACGCAACACGCCGAGCTAGTCCACCACGGTGGTGGCACGACCCCGGCCGTCGGCACCAGACCCATCGTCTTGACGATCCACGATCTCCAGTACCTCACACACCCCGGGTACCACAGCAAGCTGAAACTGCAGTACCTCCGGCGAACAATGCCTCGTTCGGTGCACCGCGCGAGCGTGATCGCCACCCCGACCGATTGGGTTCGGCGAACGGTGATCGAAGAATTCGATGTTGCGCCCGATCGTGTGGTCGTCGTGCCGCACGGTGTCGAAGCCGACATCGGGGTCGAGGCCCCGTCCGAGTTCGAGCTCCGCAGCGTCTACGGGCTTGGCAGTGGCCGCGTCATCGTGTTCCCGGCAATTACACATCCGCACAAGGGGCACGAGTTTCTGCTCGATGTGATGGCGCAGCACTGGGATGATCCTGATCTGCGCTTAGTCCTGCTCGGCGGCAAGGGGCTGGCAGATCAACGTGTCGCAGCAAAGATTGCCGAGCTCCACTTGGAGCGCCGGGTGATCAGGCCGGGGCGCGTGCCCTCATCTCATCGCGACGGCTTGCTGCAGCTCGCCCATGCCATGGTCTTCCCGAGTGAATACGAAGGTTTTGGTGCCCCCGTGGTTGAAGCGATGTCGCTCGACACGCCGGTCATCGCCGCCGATCAGCCAGCTGTTTCCGAAGTGATCGGCGACGCTGGCCTGGTGCTCCCTCGTGATCCGGAGGCCTGGGCAGATGCGCTCGACATCGTGGCCGATCAGCGAGTTGAGCTGATCGCTGCTGGGCGTCGACGCGTCACCGAGTTCACTGCAGCGAAATCCGGCGCAGCGCTGGCTGAGGCGTATCGGCTCGCACTGTCATGACGCGTTCTGTCCGCCGTTCGAATCGAGGCAGACCGATCGTCGTGCTCTGTCCGCACTTTGCGCCGGACAACGCTCCGACCGGCACGGTGATGACCCGCATCGTCAGCGAGCTCGCCGACCTCGGTCACGTGGTCCATGTGGTCACCGCATTGCCCTGGTACCGGCATCACGCGATCGAAGCGGGCTGGACCGGCAAGTGGGTTCGAACGGAATCAACGCCGTGGGGATCGATCACCCGTCTCCACCCGTTCCCTGGCGATGACAAGTCGAACCTCATGCGGCGGGCCGCGGGCTTCGTTGCGTACTCGCTGCTGGCTGGAGTGATTGGGCTCCGGGCCGGCGGATGGTTCCGACGGGCCGATGCAGTGATCGCCATGTCCCCGCCGCTCACACTGGGGCTGACGGGAAAAGTGGTCGCAGTGCTCCGGCGTTCGCGACTCGTGTTCAACATTCAGGATGTTTTCCCTGACGCGGCGATCGACACGGGCGCCATCACCAACCGGTGGGTCATCGGAGCGGCTCGACTGCTGGAACGAATCAGCTACCGGTCAGCAGCGGCCGTCACGGTGCTGTCCGACGATCTCGGTGACAACGTGACCGCGAAGCTGCCAACGTCTCGAGGATCGACGGTCCACGTCATCCCGAACTTCGTCGACACCGACGTCATTCGCCCTGGCGATCGGTTGACGCCGTATCGCGCTGAACTCGGCATCGGCAATGAACCCGTCGTGCTGTACGCCGGCAATGTCGGCTTCTCGCAGTCACTCGACCTCATGCTCGCGGCCGCGCGAGAGTTGCCAGAGGTGACTTTCCTGATCAACGGTGACGGTGCGGCGCGCGGCAGCCTGGAAGTCGAGGCCGAGTCGCTGTCGAACGTCCGCTTTGCTGGTTATATCGAGCCCGATCGACTCTCTGAGCTGCTGGCCACCGGAGACATCCATGTCGTACCGCTCAAGGCCGGGTTGGGCCGGGTGTCCGTTCCGTCCAAGACCTATTCGATCATGGCGGCGGGGAGGCCAGTTGTTGCTGCGATCGACCCCGGTACTGCTGTTCCCAAAATTCTCGAGTCGTCCGGCGGCGGCGTGGCAGTACTGCCAGACGATGCCGCTGCGTTCGTCGACGCGATCACCACACTGTTGGAACGCTCTGACCTTGGGCTTTCGATGGGAACAGCAGGCCGAGCCTGGGTCGAACGCGAGGCTTCGCCGGAGGCGGTTGGCGTGGCGTATCACCGCCTGATCGAACAGCTGGCCGGGCGTGCACCCTGATCGGGCCGAACCACCGCTAACCTCCGATCCTCGTGGCATCCTCCTCATCCTCCACCAAGAAAGCTGCTCGGCTTGCCCAGAAAGGCAAGGGGCAGAAAATTCGCTTTCAAGGCGGAACAATGTTCCCCATGATTGTGGCACTCGTCGTCGTCTTGGGCCTTGCCCTGGTCGTCTATGCACGCCAGAGCCGGCCCGCAGCAGACGCCTCTGATCCGTCGGTGGGCGATCACTGGCACGTCGCCTACGGATTCGACATCTGTGGCGAATGGATCTCGTTGCAGGGCGACGCTGAAGAGCGTGATGCCAACGGCAGCTTCTTGAACACCGACTTTGCTCGCACGGGTGTCCACAGCCACAACGATGGCGTCATTCACTGGCACCCCAACTCGCGTGCCGCCGTCGGGCGTCGCGCTGTCTTCCAGGTACTCCTGGACGTGTACGACGTCGAACTCGAGAACAAGAAGCTCGTCTTCCCTGAAGAGCAGCGTGGTCAGCTCTCGGCGGTGTTTGGCGACAAGTACGAAGACGGAGTCTTCGAGTCGGGCAAGACCACCTGCACCGTGGATGGCAAAGAAGTCGACGGCAGTCTCCAAATGGTCGTGTGGGACAACTTCAGCGATCTCGGTGACGGCACGACCTTCGTTGCGGCGTACGGCAGCGTTCGTGTCGATCGCGACGCCAAAGTCTTCGCGGTGGCCTTCGTCCCCGACAACACCAAGGTCGAAATGCCGCCGTGGGCAAAGGACCTCCCAACACTCGGCGCAGCCGACAGCGGCCAGCAGCTTCCTGATGGACAGCTCTTCGGTGGCACCACGGTGCCGGGCGAAGAAGTGCCGACCATCACTGCTGGTGACAACCAAACCAACGCCCCCGTCACCTCAGGCGGGTGATGCGCGCCGTCGTTCTCGTCGGTGGGTTTGGAACGCGGCTTCGACCGCTGACGAACCATTCTCCAAAACCAATGCTGCCAGTCGGGCATCGCCCGATGATCGAGCGGTTGGTTGACCGCCTCGCGCGGGGCGGAGTCACCGACGTGGTGCTGGCGTTGGGTTTCAAACCCGAGCCCTTCATGGATGCATTTCCTGACGGGAAGTGCGGCGACGTCAACCTCACATATGCCGTTGAGCCCGAACCGCTCGACACCGGTGGAGCAATCCGCTTCGCAGCAGAGTCTGCGGGCATCAACGAAACGTTTGTTGTCGCCAATGGCGACGTGCTGACCGATCTGTCGGTTGCAGATCTGCTCGCTGCACATCGCAGTCGCAAGGCCGAAGCCACGATGCACCTGACCGGTGTGGACGAGCCGTCCGCGTTCGGGGTGGTGGCGCTCGAAGGTGCCGCCGACGGAGGCATCGACCGGATCGTCGACTTCGTCGAGAAGCCCGAGCCTGGCACTGAGCCGAGCAACCTTGTCAATGCCGGTACGTACATCTTCGAACCGTCCGTGCTCGACCTGATCGCGGCTGGCGAGCGAGTGTCGATCGAACGATCGATCTTCCCGCAGCTCGTCGAACGCGAGGGTCTCTACGGTTTTTCGACCGACGACTACTGGATTGATGCGGGTCGACCCGAGCTGTACCGAGCGGCCAACCTTGACCTGCTCTCCGATCGGCGCGTCTTTGACCGCTGCGAGGCGATTGCTCCGACCGCAGTCGTGTCGAGTTCGGCAACGATCACGAACAGCATCATTGGCGAAGGCGTCGAAGTTGGCGCAGGCGCCGAAGTCATCGACAGCGTGTTGCTTGCCGGAGCGCGAGTCGGTGCCGGTGCTCGCATCAACACATCACTCGTGATGGGTACTGTCGAAGACACCGCTGAAGTCACCGGTTCGATGGTCGGTGCCGAGGGCGTCGTTCCTGCGGGCAGTCGTCTGATCGACGGCGCGCTGCCTGATCCTGCTGCGGTCTGACACGTCCGGCGTATCGTCACGCCATGAACATCGTCGTCATCGGAGGAGCGGGCTTCATTGGTTCACACCTCGTTGACCGGCTGCTGGCCGAGGGACACGGTGTTGATGTCATCGACGACCTGTCGTCAGGAGGCCTTGCGAACCTGGCCGAGGCCCGAGCCGCCGGCGGCAAGCTCAAGATTCACCACCTCGATTCGACGACCGCCGAGGGCACATCACTCATCGGGATGCGACGTCCCGACGTCATGTATCACCTGGCCGTGTTTCCCCGTCCGCAACGGTCGCTCAATCAAACCGCCAACGGGTTCGCCTCGGCGCTGACTGTGCTCGACGCGGCGCGCCAGTTCGGCGTCGGCAAAGTGGTTGTCGCACTCCCCGCCACAGCCATGTACGGGCTACCTTCCGTCAGGTCGCTTCCGGTCAAAGAGACCGACCCGGTTCCCCGTGGCGTTCGAGGGGTTGTTGCACGGGCCGTGTTCGATCTGTTGTCGACGTACCGTGAGCAGGAGATGGTCGAGTTCAGTGCGCTCGCGCTCGCCTCGGTGTACGGCGCTCGTCAGCAGCACGAGGGTGGCGTCGTTGCATCGTTCCAACGAGCCATTGACGAAGGAAGTGCAGCAAATGTGACCGGCGATGGCCGCCAGACACGTGACTTCATTTACATCGACGATGTGGTCGACGCGCTGGTTCGCGCCGGCGAGCGGAGCGCCGGCCTGTTGATCAACGTCGGAACCGGCGTGCAAACGTCGATTCGCGACCTCTGGTCCAAGATGAGCGGCGATGCACTCGGCACGGCGCACCTTGTGCCGGCGCGGCGCGATGAACTGCTGTGCTTTGCTGCGTCACCTGTGCGTGCTCGGATCCACCTGGGCTGGTCGCCGTGGACCGACATCGATGCAGGTCTGATTCAGCTCCGCTCGCGGAGCTGACCAACGGACCTGACCGCCGTAACGGTCAGCCGCGAACTGCTTGCAACGTGGTCACAGCGAGCTCTCTGGCGATCTCCGGCGACGACATGATCGAGGGGGTAATGATGCACTTCATCCCTTGTGCCACGATCGCATCTGCCAGGTGAGCATCGACAGGATCGATGACGAGGGCTGTCGCAATCGAGGCGTACAGACGTGCCACGCCGACCACCGAGGCCTCGTGACCAAGTTCGGTCAGCAGTCGCGCAGCCGGCCCTTTGAGTGCTTCACCGCCGACGATTGGTGAGACAGCCACGACGGAATCACGTCGGGCGCTCAGGAGATCGTCGACGCCCTCGAGTGATCGGATGGGCGCGATCGATACGAGTGGATTTGACGGTGCGATCACGACGATGTCGGCGTCGACCAATGCAGACCGGGCCGATTGTGTCAGTGCTGCTGGGCCTTCGAAGCGGACAGCAGTGGTGGCGACATCGTGGCGCAGTCTGACGAAGTAGTCCTGGAACGACACGTCGCCGTGGTCGGCGGTCGTGACGATCGTGGTGCGCCGGTCGTTGGACATCGGCAAGAGGCGAATCGGCAGGCCCCAGGCCACCCGGATCTCCTCGGTTACTTCGGTCAGGGTTGCCCCCTCGGCGAGCCGAGCGGTGCGGTAGAAGTGTGTGGCCAAGTCTTGATCGCCGAGGTTGAACCATCGTGTCGCTGCGGTCGACCCGGCGGGCCGCACCGCTGCGTACCGCTCGAGCGCACCCATGGCGGTCCATGTTTCGTCGACGAGCCCCCAGCCGCGTACTGGGTCGGTCGCTCCGGCCAGGGTGTACGTGATGGTGTCGAGATCGGGAGAGATCGAGAGGCCGTGCAGCACGGTGTCGTCACCAGTGTTGACAACGGCGGTGATCTGCGTGGGGTTGATGGCGTCGCGCAGCCCGCTCAGAAATCGAGCAGCGCCGACTCCACCGGAAACGACGGTGACGCTGGGGTCGGTCGAGAGTTTCTGTTGCTCGGTGGTCATGATGCGGCTCCGTTGACGATGTCGATGTACAGCTGGGTGAGTTGGTCGGCGGTGCTCGCCCATGAGAAGCGTTCGAGGTTGCGATGTCCTTGACTGATCAGCTTCGTGCGAACCGTTTCGCTGGTGATCGCAAGATGCAAATTGGCAGCGAGCGCATCGACATCGGTCGGCGCCGAGTAGAGCGCCGCCGAGCCGGCGACCTCTGGGATGGACCCGGCGGTGCTCGCGACCACGGGAAGCCCGGCCTGTTGTGCTTCGAGGAGCGGGAAGCCGAACCCTTCGTCGAGTGACGGATAGGCCAGTGCCGATGCGTTGAAGAGGAGTCGAGATTTCAGCTCGTCGTTGATCGAGCCGAGCCGAACAACGCGCCGCTGCACAGCGTCGGGCAACTGATTGATGGCCTGGTCGACCGCTGCTTGGTCGTTGCCGGGGGCCCCGGCGATCACGAGGTTCACCGTGGAGTGTTCGTCGGCGACGCGCGCGAACGCCCGAACAGTTTGTGGCACGTTCTTGCGGCGCTCGACTGTGCCGAGCGAGAGAATGAATGGGCTGCCACGGTCGAGTGTCGACAGGTCGGCTGGCCAGTTGCCGCCGCTTTCGTTCCTGCCGTCGTCGCGATGGTCGTCAGCTGCGCGGTCTGGGGGAGGCCCGAGGAGCACGGTGTGTACGCGGTCGGTGTCGAGGAGTACCCGGGCCTGTGCCGAAGTTGCTGCTGAGCAGGTGACGAGGTGTGCGCCGCGGCCGACCGCGCGCCGCAGGAGTTGGGCGGCGCGGGTGGCGTCGTCGCTGACATCGTTGGGATGCTCAAGAAACCAGCAGTCGTAGACCGAGATGAGTTGCGGGCATCGGGTCGGGGGAACGACGTAGTTCGTGCCGTGCACGATGTCGGGGCGTCCGAGCAGGCGGTCCAGAGACGGCGAGCGGTGCATCCAGAGTCGGTGTGCCCAGGCCGCTGGAATCGGCAGCCGTCGTTCGGGAGCGGTGATCTTGGCCCGTGTACTCAAGACGTACGGGAGCAGTTCAAGGTCTGCTTGGTGCGCCAACGCGTCGAGTGTCCAGGCAACAGCGTTGCCAATGCCGGTGCGGTGGCCGTGCAATGGACCGGTGTCAACGGCAACTCTCATCCAGTTCGCATCCCGGCGCGCACACCAGCACGTTCACCAGTTCTGACCAGGTCATCGGCGCCCATCGCGGCCGCAGCGTACCGCTGGCTGAACCCCAGATAGGGTCGGCCGTCTTATGCCACGCGCTTTTATCACCGGTATCACTGGTCAAGACGGTCATCACCTGGCCGAGTTTCTGCATTCCAAGGGCTATGACGTCTACGGAATGATCAAGGGGCAGAACAATCCCCGGGCAGCCAAGCTGCAAGAGGAGATGCCGTTTATCGAACTGGTGCCCGGCGATCTTGCCGACCTGCCGTCGCTCGTTGCTGCGTTGCAGATTGCTCAACCCGACGAGGTGTACAACCTGGGGGCCATCAGCTTTGTGGCGTTGTCGTTCACGCAAGCCGAGTTGACGGCGAACACGACCGGCCTCGGTGTGCTGCGCATGCTCGAAGCTATCCGCATGGTCGGTGGCGCACAGAACAACCCGATCCGCTTTTACCAGGCGTCATCGTCGGAGATGTTCGGCAAGGTCCGCGAGACCCCGCAGACCGAACTGACTCCGTTCCACCCTCGCTCGCCGTACGGCTGCGCAAAAGTCTTCGGCCACGACATCGTTGTCAACTACCGCGAGTCGTATGACATGCATGCCTCGTCGGGCATCTTGTTCAACCATGAGGGCCCGCGCCGTGGTCTCGAATTTGTGACCCGCAAGATCTCGAACACCGCTGCACGGATCAAGCTGGGCTTGCAGCACGAACTCGTGATGGGCACCCTCGATGCAAAGCGTGACTGGGGTTACGCAGGCGATTACGTCAAGGCGATGTGGATGATGCTGCAGCAAGACGAGCCCGACGACTTCGTCATCTCGACCGGTGAAGCCCACACTGTGCAAGAGTTCGTCGAGAAGGCGTTTGCCCATGCTGGCCTCGACAATTGGGAGCAGTACGTCCGTCAGGATCCCAAGTTCTTCCGGCCCGCTGAAGTCGACCTGTTGATCGGTGACTCGGCCAAGGCCAAGGCCATACTCGGCTGGGAGCCTGAAGTCGGCTTCGACGAACTCGTCAAGATGATGGTCGATAACGACATGGCGCTTGAGAAGACCAAAGCCGGTCTCTGACGCTTCTCGCCTGACGGCGCTGCGACGTCCCAGATGGGGCGGCTGCGCAGGTTGATGTGAAAGCACTTTGGCTGCTGCCGTCCGTGTCGGCCAGGTTCTTGCCGTCTAGACAGTGGCGAACGACCTCGACCCGACGGCGGCGTTGGCGCTCGAAGACGTGGGCGGCGAGCTCGTCCGCGGTGGCTTCGCGATGTCGCTTGAGCGCCTGAGAACGCGGCGCTGTGCTGGTGAAACCAATGCAGTCATCACCTTGATCACAAGGAAGTCGTCGTGGGACTGAGGGCTTTTGTTTGTTTCAACAGTTTTTACTATCGAAATTCGATAGCGTGGTGACATGATCGTCGAGCAGGACAAGTGATCACCGCTGCCGAGGAATGCCCCGGCGAACGCATCCTCATCGAGATCGGCTGACACCATGTCGATGACACCAGTGTCCATTACCTTGACCAACAAGGCTGCGCCTGTCAGCGCGGCCACTGGCGACAAGCTTCCTGGTATCCACGACATCATCGCCGTGGCCAGTGGCAAGGGCGGCGTCGGTAAGTCGACCGTGGCCGTCAACCTGGCAATCGCGCTGGCCGGTCGTGGTCTGCGCGTGGGTCTTGTCGATGCCGACGTGCACGGGCCCAGCGTGCCCGGCATGCTCGGCATCCAGTTCGCCGGCGGACCACTCGGTACCGAGGACGGACGAATGGTCCCCGGTGAAGGTCATGGCGTCAAGGCGGTGTCTATGGGGTTGCTCAGCGACGACGACAATCCCGCCATTCTCCGCGGGCCGATGGTGTCGAAGTACCTCCAGATGTTGGTCGGACAGGTCGCCTGGGGGCAGCTCGACTACCTCATCCTCGACCTGCCGCCCGGCACTGGTGACACGCAGTTGACGCTGGCACAGAGCTTGCGTCTGTCGGGCGCGGTCATCGTCACCACCCCGCAAGACGTCAGCCTCAAGATCGCACGCAGGGGCCTACGAATGTTCGAGACGGTGAACGTCCCGATCTTGGGGATCGTCGAGAACATGAGCACGTTCACTTGCCCGCACTGTTCTGCCGACACCGATGTGTTCGGCAGTGGCGGCGGTGAGCAAATGAGCGCCGATCTGGATGTCGCCTTCCTTGGCGCGATCCCCCTCGATGCCGACATCGTGTTGGGTGGCGACGGAGGCAGCCCGATCGTGATCGACAGGCCTGAGTCGGTGGCGGCGAAGAGCTACCAGCGGATCGCCGAGCGGCTCCACACCCAACTGCAGGGCATCGGCCACGTTGAGCTCCCGTCGTTCTCGTGGACCTGGGATTCCGACGCGGGGTCTCCCCAGTGGCTCGATGAGCACACAGACGCCAGCGGATCACCCACCGTCCCCCTCGGCTTCGCCCGTCACGACCCGCGGACGCTGGCGATGCTGTGGGAAGATGGACGCATCGACCAGCTCGACGTGCGCGATCTGCGCCTGGCGTGCCGGTGCGCCTTTTGCGTCGAGGAAACGAGCGGCCGTCCGTTGCTCGACCCGTCCAGCATCAGCGCCGATGTCAGCCCACGCGTCATCACCACCGTCGGCAACTATGCGTTCACGCTGAACTGGAGTGACGGCCACAGCACCGGCATTTACTCCTTCGAGTATCTGCGGCTGCTTGCCGACCGCATCGGCGCCCGAGTTGTCGAAGATGTCTGACTCGGCTGGCGGCATCAGCGGGGGAGTCACGGCCATCGCGATCAAGGCTGAGACATCGGTCGTCGATCCCGACTCGTGCAAGTTCACCGTCGATCGCGTCGTCCATCCGGGCGGGCCGTTCGCCTACCGCTCGAGCGATCCGGTCGACGATGCGCCACTGGTTGCCCGATTGTTCGAGCTCGGTCAGATCACGCACGTACTCATTGCCGGCCCAACCGTCACAGTCAGCAAGTCATCAGCGGCGTCGTGGGACACCATGCGACGAGGCATTGGGGCTGCGATCCGTGAACACCTGACCGCCGGCTCCCCGGTGATCCTCGACAGGGTCGCCGACGACGGAGCGATAGGCGTCTCGGGGCGCAGTGAACGACAGATACGCGTGGCCATCGAGGATCTACTCACTGGCATGGTCGCCCCGGAGATCACCGCCATCGTCGACACCACCGACCACGCCAGTGGCACAGCGCCATTCCATCCCCCAGGGTCGTCGCCGTTGACCAGCACCAGTCCTATCGCCATTACCCGTAGTACCAACCAGAGGAGCCACGCACCATGAGCACCATCGAGATCACCAATGAGCCGGCCATTCGTCCGGTCATCAGTCTCACCGATGAAGCAGCGACCAAGGTGGCCGAACTGATCGCCGCAGAATCGAGCGACGAAGAGCTTGGCCTGCGCGTCGCAGTCAGCGCCGGTGGGTGTTCGGGGTTCTCGTACGAGATGTTCTTCGACCCCGAGACCAACCCCGACGATTACCTTGCGGTCTTCGGGACCGTGACGGTGAAGGTCGACTTGGCGAGCAGTCAGCACCTTGACGGTGCCGTCCTCACCTACAGCGGCGGCATCCAGGGAGCCGGGTTCAGCGTCGAGAACCCCAACGCCACCCGCAGTTGCGGGTGTGGCAAATCCTTCTCGTGACTGGTGACGCAGGGTTGGTCACCGACACCCTCGGCCGTCCCGTCAGGGACCTCCGCATTTCGGTCACCGATCGCTGTAACTTCCGCTGCACGTACTGCATGCCGAAGGAGGTCTTCCATCGCGACTTCCAGTATCTGGCTCGGTCAGCGTTGCTCGACTTCGATGAGATTGAGCGCGTCGCCCGTTCATTCGCCCGCCACGGAGTGACCAAGTTGCGTCTCACCGGAGGCGAGCCGTTGCTTCGCAGGGGCCTCGAGGATCTCATCGCCCGCCTCGCGGCCATTCCCGGGATCGACGATCTCGCCATGACCACCAATGGCGCCCTCCTCGAACGGAAGGCCTCGGGGTTGGCCGCTGCAGGGCTCCGGCGGGTGACCGTGAGCCTCGACTCGCTCGACGACGCCGTCTTTATGGCGATGAACGACGTCGGTTTCCCGGTGCGCCAGGTGCTTGACGGCATCGCGGCTGCAGCTGAGGCCGGGCTCGGGCCGATCAAGATCAACATGGTCGTCAAACGCGGCGTCAACGACGCCTCTGTGGTCGATATGGCGCGGCACTTCAAAGGCACCGGCCACACCCTTCGCTTCATCGAGTACATGGACGTCGGTTCGACGAACGGATGGCGATTGGATGACGTCGTCACCGCTGCCAGCATCGTGGAGGTACTCGACCGCGAGTTCGGTCTCGAACCCATCGAACCGTCCTATACCGGTGAGGTGGCCACGCGGTGGCGGTACAGCGACGGCACCGGGGAAGTCGGGGTCATTGGTTCCGTCACGAAGCCTTTCTGCGGCGATTGCACCAGGGCTCGCCTGTCCGCCGAAGGCATGCTCTACACCTGCCTGTTCGCTGCCGACGGCACCGACCTGCGCGAGGTGGTCAGGAGCAGCCACGACGGGCGAACCGTCGACGAGGCACTCGACCAGCGGGTCCATCAAGTGTGGAGTAACAGGACGGACCGCTACTCCGAGACCAGGTCGTCGGTGACCGACGGATTGGCCGCTGGGCTCACCATCCGGCCCGCCACCCGTCCCGTCAAGGTCGAGATGAGCCACATTGGGGGATGAGGTTCTCACAGCGCCACCAACAATGAGCCAGATGAGTGACACCGAATTCCCGACGGCCCCGACGACCCCGACGGCCCCGACGACGGGCCGCAACGAAGGGCCACGCAGGCAACCTGTGACTCCATGGCGATCTGCCCAGCACCGACGGGGGCGAAGTCAGGGAACACTCGAATCGTGATGCGATTAGGTCTCAAGTCGAAGCTGATTTCAGGTGGCCGAGTCAGACCGGTGTTGCCCGGCATATGTGTGGCCATCCTGATCGGAGCCGCTGCGACGGCGATTGCATCGGTCTCGGAAGCATTGTCACCGCTCGTCGTCGGAGTCGTACTCGGAGGAATCGTTGCCAACATGATTCACCAGCCGAGCTTCTTGGACTCAGGAGTGGCCATCTGCGCTCGCCCTGTACTGCGAGCTGGCGTAGTTCTGCTCGGATTGCGGCTCTCGCTCGGTGACGTCGCGACGCTCGGAGCGAAGGGGCTTCTCGTAGTCGGGTTCGTGGTAACAGTGACGTTCTTCGGGACCCAGTTGATCGGTCGACGACTGGGTCTGTCGGCGGACCTCAGCCTGCTCGTCGCAACCGGGTATTCCATTTGTGGCGCTTCCGCCATCGCTGCAGTTGATGGCGTGATCGAGGCTCGCGAGGAGGAAGCCGCGTATGCGATCACCCTCGTCACGCTCTGCGGGACTCTCTCCATCTTCGCACTGCCGCCGCTCGGCAACCTCCTGGGCCTCCACGGCGAAGCATTCGGCATTTGGGTTGGAGGCGCGGTTCATGACGTCGGACAAGTCGTGGCTACCGCTTCGGTTGAGGGCGAAGGTGCCTTGCGATCGGCGACGATCGTCAAGCTCACACGAGTGATGTTGCTTGCGCCCATGGTTGCGCTCATCGCTCTGAGGCGGCGACGCTCCGATGGAGCAATCTCTGGGCAAAGGCCGCCACTCGTCCCCGGATTCGTTGGCGGGTTCCTCCTCACTGTGCTCCTGCGATCCTCCGGCGCGCTGCCCGCCAACATTCTCGACGTTGCGTCCTCTGCCGAGACGATGTTGTTGACCGTCGCAATGGTTGGCCTCGGTATGGGGGTCAGAGTGAGTCGAATGCGCGAGCTCGGCGGTCGCCCGTTGGCTCTGGGCGCAATCTCGTGGGCCCTCGTTGCGATGGCGGCATTGGCCGGGACGTGGTTCGCGACGTAGCAGAACAATCAAAGCGGAGTGGCGTGCACAGGCCAACAACCATCCCATGTGAACGCGAAAGGACCAGCGAATCTTTCCCCTCGATCGAGAGGAGGTACGGCCGCCCGGTCGCCAAATGGAAGGAACTGATCCGTGACATCCCACTCGAAGATCACCTGGACGTCGTTCGCTGACCGACTGGTGGACCAGTGGGGCTCGCGCAAAGACGTCGTGTGTTGGGTGTTGACAGTGAAGCGCTTCAGCTGCAAGGTTCTCTCTTGATGATGTGGGCGTCAGAGAGAAGGTGGTTGATGGGATTCAGCGGCCGAGAGCAAGGCATTTTCCAATTCGTCGAGCAGGTTCGTTTTGTGGAGTCGGCGTGCAGCGACCGGGCCTCGTGAGAATGGGCAGCATGTTTGGGGTGTCGGAGTGATATTGCTTGACGGGGCGCCAGTCACCTCGCTTGAGGACTACGTCGAACGTGGTGGCGGGGCCGCACTGAGCATTGCGATCAAGGCTGGGCCCGACCACGTGCTGAGCGAACTCGAGGCCTCGGGCCTGCGGGGTCGTGGAGGCGCTGGCTTCTCGACTGGACTGAAATGGCGCTCGATCGTGGCCGGCGGTGCGGAGGCCGGTGAACGCTTTGTTGTCGCCAACGGCGCAGAGGGAGAGCCGGGCACGTTCAAAGATCGGGCGCTATTGCGCCATAACCCGTATCTGCTGCTGGAGGGGCTGTTAGTTGCAGCGCATACGGTCGGTGCCCGGCGGGTGTTCGTTGCGTTGAAGTCGTCGTTCGAGTTCGAGGCTGATGTGGTGGCGCTGGGGGCAGCGGAGATGGCCGCAGCTGGGTGGGCCGACGATGTTCAGATCGAGCTTGTTCGGGGCCCCGATGAGTATCTGTTCGGTGAGGAAAAGGCGCTACTCGAAGTGATCGAGGGCGAAGAGCCGCTGCCGCGCTTGTTCCCACCGTATTTGTACGGGTTGTTCACGACGAGTCCTCAGGTGGGCTGGTCGGCAGGCCGAACACTCGCCGGCGTCCGGCTCCACGGGTCGAATCCGACTCTTGTCAATAACGTTGAAACGTTGTCGACCGTCCCGGCGATCGTCGCGAATGGTGGGGAGTGGTATCGGGGCTTTGGAACGGCGGAGTCGCCGGGCACGATGGTGTGCACGGTGTCGGGTGACACGGTTCGTCATGGTGTCGGCGAGTTCGAACTCGGTACGCCGGTGGCGACGGTGATTGCTGAGTTGGGTGGGGGGATGGCCGATGGCCGTGCGGTTAAGTACGTGCTGTCGGGGATCTCGAATCCAGTCCTGCGCGGTGAACTGATCGACACGCCGCTCACGTACGAACATATGGAATCGGTCGGCGCCGGGCTGGGGACGGGTGGATTCATCGTCTACGACGATCGCACCGATCCAGCGGAGTTGGCCTATGCGGTCTCGCGGTTTCTTGGTATCGAGTCGTGCGGCCAGTGCTCGGCATGCAAGCTCGGCTGTCAAGCGGTCACCGAGTTGTTGTCGGGTCTCGATGGTGTCACCGAGGGTGCCGTGTACGGCGACATCTCGGCACGCTTGGCGAGCGTTACCGATGCGTCACGTTGCTTCTTGCCGTCCCAGGAGCAACGCGTCGTGACGAGCCTGATGCGGGACATGCACGATCCCGAATCACGGCGTCCGGCGCGAGGACTGGAGCTGACGAAGATCCTTGACCTTGTCGGTGACCGATTCGTCCTCGATGACACCCAATCGAGGAAGCGCCCTGATTGGACCTACGAGCCCAAGGCGACATGACCGAACGCCTCGGGTGGCTGCGTTGCCGGTGACTGAGTGGGACCCAACCAGTGGTTGAGCGGATGAGAGATCATCGAGGACACGGTGAGCGTTCTTGTCTACGTTGCGCTGAAACAAGCCCAGCCGGATACGGGTGGTCCGGTGAGTTGTGGCCAGTCGGCGGGTCGTGCTCATTTGACGTGCCACTTGAGCGTCTCGCGTTTGAGGGGTCGTAGTGTTCGACGCTCTGATGTCTGGTAAGGGATCGTTCTCTCCCTCGACGGCGAAACGCCGATGGAAGTCGTGAAAACCTGAACGCAGTACCGTGGTGCTCGCTCCTCGGAGGCTCGGAGAGATCACTGATTGCCAGGAACGACCGAGGGACCTATCCGGGATCACGCCCGGGAACTTGAGGGGTCCCGGAGCTCGTAGCCGCATGCGTAGGCGCCTGCTGCTTTGTGGGCGATCCGTTCGATCTCTACCTCGGGGAGCACCTCTCGCAGGAACTCGAGCTCGGTGGTGCAGGCCTGTCCGTACTTGGATGCCACGGCCCAGATGGCGCAACTGTGCAGGGTCATCCTGTACACGCCGTCGGGGAGCTTCTCGAAGTCGGCGAGATATCCCTCCTCGTCGAGCATGCCGGCGAGGAACGCCATCTTGTCGTCGAGGCTCTTGCCAGCGATCTGCGTCCGAGCTTGTGCGACCCGCCGGTCACGGCGTCGTTCGAAGATACGAGAGACGAGCTGTGGGTCTTCTTCCTCGATGTGGTCGAGCAACTCGACGGACAGGTCGACGGAGGCCGTGGGGAGCATGGCCTCGGCGAGATCGGTGCTGTGGTAGAGGTCGGTCGGGCGCCCCGGACGGCCCCGTTCCTGGCGGGCGGCGACGACCCCGGCGGCCCTGAGGGCGGCCAGGTGTTGACGGACACCGCTGGGAGTAATTCCCAGGGCCTCAGCGAGCTCTTCGGCTGATGCCTCTCCACGCTTTTTGACCGCGACAACGACCTGCTTTTGGGCGGGCGAAAGCTCGACCAGGCGTGTCGGTGCAGCATCGGTCACGTTCTGAGCCTACTTCAGGCGGGGCGAGCACGCAATTGACAAGTAACAACTTGTGTAAGTAGCATTACCTGTGCAATTGTCCTACGACGAGGGAAGCACTGTGGCCACGGGCCCACGGCGGCGACCGAGATCCAACACATCGCCAACAACAAGGAGTCCTTTCCAATGACCACTATCGAAGTCACAACCGCACCCGTCATCAACCTCACCGACAGTGCCGCTGCAAAAGTCGCGGAGCTGATTGCCCAGGAGGGCGACGACCAGCTGGCGCTGCGAGTCGCCGTCAAGGCGGGCGGATGTTCAGGGATGTCCTACGAGATGTTCTTCGACCACGACACTGAGCCCGAAGACCACGAGGCCGTGTTCGGCACAGCCAAGGTGAGAGTCGACTCAGCCAGCGCCATCCATCTCGCTGGTGCCACTCTCGACTACAAAGACGGCATCAAAGACGCCGGCTTCCACATCGAGAACCCCAACGCCAAGCGCTCTTGCGGCTGCGGACAGTCGTTCTCGTGACGAGCGACGCGCTACGCGAGTCGGTAGATCCCTTGGTCGGTCTGAACTGGCCAGGCCTCAGCGAACGGCTCGTCAAGGTCCTCCGGCTCTCCACGGTCCCGATCGCCATCAGCTTCGCTGACAGTCCGCCGCCGGGTGTCGACCGCTTCGACGCCCCGATGTCCTCCGCGACCGACGATGGTCGCCAGGGGCGGGTTCCGGCTGGCTGCGTGTTCTGGGTGCACGGAGCCGAGCGAGCGTTCGCCACGGTGCCCGAGGACCATGGCAACTGCAGCGTCGGCAGTGTCACCCATGGCCTGTTGGCGCCGAGCGAAGTGATCGATCACAGCGACGTCGCCGAACTGGTCGGTGCCGGGTGGGTCGGCCCCGACGTTCTGGAGCAGCTGCCCAAGGTGACGAGGCAGCCAGGATCGGTCGTCTACGCTCCGCTCCAAGACACCCCGGTCGAGCCTGACGTCGTGCTCTTGAGGGTCAACGCCCGTCAGCTGATGGTGCTGTCCGATGCGCTGCCGGGCCTATCGATCGGGGGAAAGCCGCAGTGCCACATCGTGGCGCTGGCTAAAGAGCAGGGTGTAGCTGCGGCGAGCGTGGGCTGTGCGCTCAGTCGCCAGCGGATCGGCATGGGCCCCGACGAGATGACATGCGCCTTGCCGGCGGCACAACTCGACTCGATCGTCGCGGCCATCGAGAAGACCGCAGGGATCGACGCCGCCGTCGGTCGGTACGCCGCCGAGGACGCGCGCCGCTTCGCCAGCCGGGGATCGTGAGCCGCGTCCTGCTCCTCCTGCCGACCGAGACGTACCGGGCCGCGGACTTTCTGGCGGCTGCCAGCCGCCTCGACGTCGACGTCGTCGTCGGTTCCGAGCGTCGCCAGATGATGGCCGAGTCGATGGGCGACCGGGCGGTAGTCGTGCCCATGGGTGACGTCGCCATCGCCGTGGGCATCATCGCGGCCCTCCACCAGCGTCAACCGCTCGACGCGGTGCTGGCCGTCGATGACCAGGGGTTGGCGGTGGCCGCCGCAGCGTCCGAGCACCTGGGGATGACCCACAACCCAACCGACGCAGTGGCCGCGACGAGAAATAAGGCGGTACTGCGGGAGCGCCTGGCAGCATCGTCGGTGCCCCAGCCCGACTATCGGGTCGTCATGCCCGGTGGGCGGATCTCCGCTGCGGCGGCGGAGATCGGCTACCCGTGCGTGGTGAAGCCGGTGTCTCGCTCCGGGAGCCAGGGGGTCATCCGCGTCGACAACCGCACCGAGGCGGTCGCTGCCGAGGACCGAATCCGATCGATCGTCGGCGCATCCGAGCCGCTCCTCGTCGAGCGGTTCGTCCCCGGAGCGGAGGTTGCCGTCGAGGGCCTGCTCGAAGGCGGGACGCTCGCGGTGCTCGCCGTATTCGACAAACCCGACCCGCTCAACGGTCCGTTCTTCGAGGAGACGATCTACGTCACGCCGTCACGCCAGCCGCCAGCAGTCCTCGCCGCCATCGAGGCGACGGTCGCCTCCGCCGCTGCGGCGCTGGGGCTGAGGGAGGGCCCAGTCCACGCCGAGCTGCGCATCGGCCCAGCGGACGAGCTGACCGTCCTCGAGGTCGCGGCGCGCTCCATCGGTGGGCTGTGCGCACGAGCACTGCGCTTCGGGGCTGGCGTGAGCCTCGAAGAGGTCATCATCCGCCACGCCATCGGCGCGGGTCTCGACGGGCTGAGCCGGGAGACTCAGGCGTCGGGGGTGATGATGCTCCCGATCCGCTCGGCCGGGGTGCTTGAACGGGTCTCTGGCCTCAGCGACGCGCTGGGCGTCGACGGCGTCGCCGGCGTGGAGATCAGCATCCCCGTCGGGCGGCCGGTGATCCCTCTCCCCGAGGGCGACCGTTACCTCGGGTTCGTCTTCGCGCACGGGCCCGAACCGGCCGACGTCGAGCTCGCCCTGCGCCGTGCCGAGGCTGTACTGGACGTGGTCGTGCGGCCGGCGCACGGGCCGGCGGTCGCCGACCGTACGCCTGAATGTCGTGCCGAAGGGTGAGGGTTCTGGTGGCGTCCACCTACGAGTTGGGGCACCAACCGCTGTCTGTGGCTACGGCCACCGCAGCGCTGCTCGGCGCCGGCCACGAGGTGCGTGGTGTCGACATCGCCGTCGACACCCTCGCCAGCGCCGACGTCGACTGGGCCGAGCGGGTGGCACTGTCGGTGCCGATGCACACTGCGATGCGCCTGGCATTGCGGGTCGTCGAGACCGTCAGGGCTCGTCGACCTGGCCTGGCGGTGTGTTTCTTCGGCCTGTACGCAGGGATGGGTCGGGAGCTCACCGTGACGTCGCCGGCGGACGCGATCATTGCTGGCGAGTACGAGGCCGGCCTGGTGGCATGGGCGAACGGCGTAGATCCAGGAGCCGCTGTCCAGCTGCATCGCTCCGAAGGTCGTGTGCCTGTCCGTGAGTTGTTGCCGGAGCTGGGGCGCTACACCCGCCTGGTCATCGCCGGCGAGGAGCGATTGGTCGGCTCCGTCGCTGCCAGCCGCGGTTGCGCTCACCGCTGCCGCCACTGCCCGGTACCGGTGGTCTACGACGGGCGGGTCCGCCGCGTCGAGGAGGCCGCTGTGCTCGCCGACGTCGACCAACTGGTGGCTGCCGGGGCCCGTCACATCAACTTCGCCGACCCTGATTTCCTCAATGCCCCCCACCACTCCCGTCGCGTTGTGGCAGCCATCCACCGCCGGCACCCGGACCTGACCTTCGACGCCACGATCAAGGTCGAGCACATCCTCCGTTACCCCGACGCACTCCCCGAGCTCGCCGCAGCCGGCTGCGCGTTCGTTGTCTCGGCGTTCGAGTCGGTCAGCGACTCCATCCTTCGTTGTCTCGACAAAGGCCACACCGCCGCTGACGCGTCCGAAGCGGTGATTGCCCTTCGAGCCCACGGCATCGAGGTCCGTCCGTCATGGCTCCCCTTTACCCCGTGGACCACCATTGACGACTTGGTCGAGTTGTTCGACTTCGTCGTCGCCCACGACCTCATCGCGAGCGTCGATCCGGTGCAGTACAGCGTGCGCCTGCTGGTCCCCGAGGGCTCACTGCTCCTCGGCGAGACGACCATGACAGCCCACCTCGGTGCCTACGATCCGACCCGGCTGGGTTGGACGTGGGCACATCCCGATCCGGCCATTGACCGCCTCCACGCTCAGATCGCGACCCTCGTCGAGGCGCGGGTCGGGCAGGCCCCCGTGCAGACCTTCGACGAGATCGACGCGCTCATCCGCTCGAGCGCCGGGACGTCATCGGCCCGCCCCGCTCAAGGAGCGGTGTCGGTGGGTCCGATCGGGGATCGGGCGCATTTCACCGAGCCCTGGTTCTGTTGAAGCGAACCCAGCGAGGCGCAGTTGGCGCCTCTCAAACCCCTCGTCTGAGGGCCCATCCCCAGTCCACCACTAAAAGGAACCCATCGTGACCGAAAACGATCCCAACAGCGAGATTGTCCTGAGTGTGACCGACGGCGCCCTCGCCGACGTGCTGGAGCTGCGCACCGGTGAGACCGACCCCGAATCCCTGGCCCTCTGGGTCGAGATCAACGGGAGCAGCGGTGGCGCCTACACCTACGACATGTATTTTCGGGAGGCCAACGACACCGCTCCCGACGATTGGACCAGGGTCCAGGGCGAGCTGACGATCATCGTGCCCACCGACAGCGTGTCGAAGATGGTGGGCTCGGTCCTCGACCGCAACCGCGACCTCCTGACCGGTGGGATGAGCATCCGCAACCCCAATCTTCCACCGGCTCCACCCCAGGCCAGCCCAGCAATGACCGGCCCGCCGCCCGATCTCAGCGGCGACGTCGCGCAGCGGGTGATGCAGGTCCTCGAGAGCCAGGTCAACCCGTCCATCGCCGCTCATGGCGGACGCGCCGACCTTGTAGCCGTGGACGGCGACGCCGTGTACCTGCGCCTCAGCGGCGGCTGCGCGGGCTGCGGAATGGCCGCCGTCACCCTCAGCCAGGGTATTGAGGTCGCCATCAAGGAGTCTGTCCCCGAGATCGTCAATATCGTCGACGTGACCGACCACGCCGCGGGAACCAACCCGTATTTCGAGCCGGCGAAGAAGTAGCGGTTCGCCACGATCCCGGCTTGCGGTCCGACGGGGAACGGATCGCCGATGGACGCAGGGCTGCTCTGAGCGACTGCATCGCGAGTCGAAGTTCGTTGCTCCAATTAGTGACGCTTGACGCCGCCGTACTTCATACGGGTGTCGCTCATCGACGCTGGTCGCGCGTCGTCAACGTTGATGGCGGCACCGACAACCTCGCCGACGAACAGCGTGTGGGTGCCGAGATCGAGGTGGTGACGCACCTCGCAGTCCATCCAGGCCATCGCCTCGTCGAACACGGGCGCACCCGTGACGAAAGCCCGGACGGGGCGGCCGTTCAGCGTGGTGCCGTCATCGACCGCCGGCTTGGAGAACTTCACGAACACCTTGGTGTCTTGGGAGTCCCACAGGTTCACGGTGAATGATCCGCCGTTGGTGATGAGTCTGTGCGTCACGGCGGTGTTGTCGACGCCGATGCCGATCAGAACAGGTTCCATTGACAGCTGAGTGATCCAACTCGTCGTCATCGCATTTCGCTCGTTGCCGTCGCTGGAGCCGACGAGCGCCAGCGCGTTCGGGATCTTCCACGTGACTCGGTTCACGATCTCATCATCCACGGTCATGCCGTCGAGTCTACGGCTCGACATATCACCACAGTGCGGCTCCATGCCATTAGGCAAGTTATGCAAGGTAAAACTTGCGTAAGCCGTAATGCGCTGATAGAACGTCCAGACACCGATGGCTCGATGATGGTTGTCGGCCTGAGCGCTTGGTCTCGTCACACACCCCCCGCCACCCCCCGGCGAGGCCAAGCGGACAGGAGCACTCTGAAAGTTTGGATTGATCAAAACTGGTGGACTGGCCATGGTCTGAATTTCCTACGGCGGCTTGGAACGGGTCATCGAGTCAACCGAGGAATGTCCCGGCGAGCGCATCTTCATCGATGTCGGCGAGGGCTCACCACGACGTCATCCGACGCTCCAATGGGCTCACTGTCGCGGTGAACCAATCGAGAAACCAACAATCAAGAAAAGGATTGCGATGACAACGACCGAACAGGTTCCACAGCTGATTTCACTCAGCCAGGACGCAACCGTGAAGGTGGCCGAGCTACTGGCTGCTGAAGGCGACGAAACGATGGCCCTTCGGGTCGCAGTGCGGCCGGGCGGCTGTTCGGGCTTCTCCTACGACATGTTCTTCGACGCCGACACCAACCCAGACGATTACAACGCGGTGTTCGGGTCAGTCACTGTGCGGGTCGATTCAGCCAGCGCCTCCCACCTCGCCGGCGCCACTTTGAATTTCAGCGACGGTCTCCAAGACGGCGGGTTCAGCCTCGACAACCCGAACGCCACCCGGAGTTGCGGGTGCGGACAGTCGTTCGGCTGACTCACCGAGACCTGTCCGCGAAAACTCTGTCCACTTTGTCCAAGACAAACCCACCAACCCTGTCGTTGAGCCGGCGTACGGCAAAATGATCGCCAATGGAAAGGAAATCTGATGAGCGAAACCCTGCAAACCATTGAGGAGTTGACGTCGGCTGATTATGAGTACGGCTTCAGCACGGATCTTGATACTGACATTGCTCCTCCGGGCCTTGATGAGAGTGTTGTTCGTCTCATCTCGT
>Ga0209702_10000375_pt1 | contig 92784 bp, 86 predicted proteins | sample FRY01_FD_187210 | JGI IMG/M metagenome (GOLD analysis project Ga0209702, IMG submission 187210) | Freshwater microbial communities from Lake Fryxell liftoff mats and glacier meltwater in Antarctica - FRY-01 (SPAdes) (version 2) | ecosystem: Environmental > Aquatic > Freshwater > Ice > Glacier... | reverse complement strand
GTGGTCGTCCTCGTTTTGCCATGGCGTTCCCTTCGATGCTGGCCGATACACCAACAACAACGCGACACGACACAGAAAATTCCCAAACAATCAGATTTCTCTACGAAACACCGTGACAGGACACTAGTCCGGTAGGGATTACCGGTATTGTGTTCGTATGGCAGTGAACGTACGAATCCCCACCACGATGCGCCCGATAACGGGAGGCGACAAGCAGGTCGCCCTCGAGCCCGGCTCGCTGTCCGAGGTCATCGCTGCGCTCGAGGCCAAGCACCCCGGCATGGGCGAACGACTCCTCGACGAAGACGGTGCGCTGCGGAAGTTCGTCAACGTGTTCGTCGACGACGACGACGTCCGATACCTCGACGGCCTCGATACCGCTGTCCAAGACAACTGGACCGTCAGCATCATTCCTGCTGTCGCTGGCGGCTGATCCAGGTTTCGCCTCCACTCCTCGACCTGCGGCAATCTCGGGACGCTGCGAGGCGGAATCCGCACCGATCGATCCCGAGTTCAACGCGCTCCTCGGTTGACCGCTGGTTCTCTCCATCCTTGACGATTGAGGCGTAAGGTGCCGCATGCGCGTGTTGGCGGCACCTGACAAGTTCAAGGGCACGGCGACCGCTCACGAGGTTGCCCAGGCGATTGGCCACGCGTGCTGGGAACTCGATATCGAATGCGTCGAACTCCCGATGGCCGACGGCGGCGATGGGATTCTTGACGTGCTCGGCGGCCCCAACCGCACCTCGACTGTTACCGGGCCGCTCGGCAACCCGATCGAGGCGGCGTGGCGGCTCCACAAAGACACCGCTGTCATCGAGATGGCCCGGGCAAGCGGCTTGGTGCTCGCCGGCGGCAAGGCCGGCAACGACGCACTCGACGCCACCAGTACGGGCACTGGTGAGTTGATCGACAAGGCGCTCGATCTCGGCGCCAAGCGCATCGTTGTCGGCCTCGGAGGCTCGGCCTCGACCGATGGCGGGTTCGGTGCAATCCGTGCGATCAGTGCGATCTCGCGGCTCAAACAGGTTGATCTGCTCATCGCCTGCGACGTGCACACCACGTTCACCGACGCGGCGGTCGTCTTTGGCCCCCAAAAGGGTGCGTCGCCCGCACAGGTCAAAATGCTCACACGGCGACTCGAACGGCTCGCTCAAATGTTTGTCGAAGACTTCGCCTTCGATGTCACCGCCATCAAAGGCGGCGGCGCCGCAGGCGGCCTTGGCGGCGCGCTTGCTGCGATCGGTGGCCGGCTCGTCCCGGGCTTCGAGCTTGTCGCCGACGAACTTGATCTCTACGACGTGCTCCCGACCGTCGACCTGGTGATCACCGGCGAGGGCCAACTCGACGAAACGAGCTTCGCCGGCAAAGTGGTCGGCGGCATCACCCAACTGGCCGGCGAGTACGGCATACCGGTCGCTGCGATCGTTGGCGTTGCCGATCCCGCTGTGATCCTCGAGTGGGCCGACCGCATCACGGTCGAATCACTCGTCGAACGTTTCGGCGAAGACATCGCCCTCAATCAGACAAAAGAAAGCATCCAACGCGCCGCAACATCGCTGCTTCGCTCACGCCTCGATCAATAAATACGAAGGGGTCGGGCCCCAATTGCTGACTATTCGCCGGTCTCTTCGATGGTCGGGTCTACTGGTGCGAGGACATCGCTGCCAGCTACAGCCGGCGCCGAACCGAGTTCGGTAGCTGCCAACCCAGCCGCTTCAGCGAGCTGCAGGAGCGTCTTGTCGGCCTGACTGTTACCCAGCACGACGAGTACGCCAGCTTCACCAAGCGAGCCATTCTCGGTCGGCGCAGGAGTCGAGACCGTGAGAACCGACACGTTGCCGAGAGTCCGCCCAACCGATTCAGCGACCGCCTGAGCCGAGGGGTTCGCCGGATCGAAATAGACAATGCTGTCGTCGATCGTCTGTCCGGCGTTCACGGGCGTGCCCATGTTGTAGCCAGCGGTGGCGAGCGTTTCGCTCATGCGGCCAGCAGAACCGCCGACGGTGTTTCCGTTGGCAACCACGACGACGGCACCTTCGGTCACGAGTACGGCCGGAGCGGTGGTCGTCGGCGCTGCGGTGGTGGGGCTGACGCCAACATCGATGGTGGTCGTCGTGCCCTCAGCCACGACGACTTGGCCGGGTGGATCACCTGAGCCAACGACCGAGCTGTCTTCCTGAGTCAAGTTGCGAAGGATCAAAAAGCCTGCAATGACTGCCACGGCGGCCAGCACGATGCTGAGCGTCGAACCGACGGGCGAACCGCCGACACCCTGGCGAGGATTCCGGCGAGCCGCTCCTGCGCCCCCGCCGACGGTGGCGTCTTCATTGCTCATGCGTGTACACCCTCTCCCGAAGCGGAGACGGCGACGCCGTCAATCCGTGCCTTGCGTGCTCGTAGACGAAGTCGCTTGAGCCGACGGACCACGAGCGGATCGTGCTCGGCAGCATCAGGGCTTTCGAGCACGACGGTGATCTCCGCGTCGTATTCCTCTGGCGAACACTGGAAACGAGAACGAACGACCTGGTCGCGCGGCTCGTCGTTACTCCACCATGAGCGTTCAAAATCAAGCATGGCGGCATGTCGTTCGCTAAGCATCACTGCACAGACTGCCCGTTCCGCGGCGCGAATTACAAGCACCACGCAAGATATGTTGCTGCGCCATGGCCGAGCATGCGACCAACCGCCCCTTCATGATCGGTGTCGCTGGAGGCAGCAGTTCCGGCAAGACCACGATTTCCGAACGGCTTGTCGAGATGACGGGCGAGGAACATCTGTCTCGAATCGAGCTCGATTCGTACTACCTCGACCGCACAGATCAGCCTCTGCAAGAGCGTGCGAACGCCAACTACGACCATCCCGATGCCTTCGACTGGCCGCTACTGAACGACCATCTGGCCGCACTGGCCAACGGCGCATCTGTCGAAGTTCCGATCTACGACTACGCCGACCACAACCGCAGCGGGGAGACCCGCACAGTTGAGCCAAAGAAAATCGTTGTGGTCGACGGCATCCTCGTCCTCTGGGACCGGACGCTCCGCGAGCGCTTCGACCTCAAGATCTTCGTCGACACTGCGCCGGACATCCGCTTCATCCGCCGCCTCACCCGCGACGTTGCCGACCGCGGGCGCACCGTTGAGAGCGTTATCGACCAGTACCTCGAAACTGTTCGACCCGCACACGAACGCTTCATCGAGCCAAGCAAGCGCCACGCCGACGTGATCATTCCCGAAGGCGGTCTCAACCGTCCCGCCCTCGAAGTACTGCTGGCCCGCGTGAGAGAGCTCACCGTCTGATCCGGTCACTCTGTGCCAGGCACAGTGTGACCGGATGTGCATTCGAGTTGAGTGTTGCTGCGAGTTTGGGTGAGACTCGTGCCATGAATTCGATCTATGACGAGACGCACGAACTGTTCCGGGAGAGCTTCGCTGCCTTTGTCGATGCCGAGATGGTCCCGAAGTACCACGACTGGGAAGTCGCCGGAATTATGGATCGCGAGTTGTACACCACTGCCGGCAAGCACGGTTTCGTCGGCCTCGCCGTTCCCGAGCAGCACGGTGGTGGCGGGAGCGACGACTTTCGGTTCAACGCGATTATCGCCGAAGAACTCGCCAAGCGCGGGATCAACGGCGCCGGCCTCGGCCTGACGCTCCACAACGACATCGTCACCCCGTATTTCATCGAATACTGCAACGACGAGCAGGCCGAGCGCTGGCTGCCCGGCATCGCATCGGGCAAGCTGGTCACGGCCATCGCGATGACCGAGCCCGGCACCGGCTCCGACCTCGCCGGCATCAAGACCACCGCCGTGCGCGACGGCGACGAGTTCGTGCTGAACGGGGCCAAAACCTTCATCACCAACGGCATTAACTCCGACCTTGTCGTCGTCGTGTGCAGCACCGACCCCGAGGCTGGCCGAAGCGGAATGTCGCTCTTGGTCGTCGAGCGCGGTATGGATGGTTTCGAGCGCGGCCGCAACCTCGACAAGATCGGGCAGAAGTCTGCCGACACCGCCGAACTTTTCTTCTCAGATGTGCGCGTCCCGGCCGCCAACGTCCTCGGCGAGGAGGGCAGGGCGATGGAGTACCTCGCCTTCAACCTCGCCCAAGAGCGGCTGTCGATCGGCATTTTCGGCGTCGCTGCCGCGAAGGCCGCACTCGACTGGACTGTGGAGTATGTCAAGGAGCGCACCGCCTTCGGCACGACGATCGCCTCGTTCCAGAACACCAAGTTTGTGCTCGCCGAAGTCGCCACCGAGGTTGCTGTCGCCCAGCCGTTCATCAACCAGTGCCTACTCAAATTGAACGAGGGCACGCTCACCACCGCTGAGGCCGCGATGGCGAAGCTGCATGGCACCGAATTGCAAAACCGGGCAACCGACCGCTGCCTCCAACTGTTCGGCGGCTACGGCTTCATGACCGAGTACCCGATCGGCCCGGCCTACGTCGATGCCCGCGTCACAACGATCTACGGCGGCACGAGCGAGATCATGAAAACGATCATCAGCAAAGAAGTTCTGAAGTAGGACGCCGCTGCAGCACGGGCGCCCCGGCGATCTCGGGACACCACGCAGCGGATTAAGCCCTCAAGCGTCCCGAGTTCCGCGTGGCGGTCCACAGAGTTGCGAAAGGGGCCTGACCCCATGCGTGACTATTCGAGGCTGAGGATCGTGACGACGCCGGTATCGCCGTTGACCTTGATCATGGCGCCGTCGGGAATCTTCTCGGTGGCCTGCGTGGCGCTGATCACGCACGGGATACCGAGCTCTCGGCTGACGATGATCGCATGCGACAGCGCCGCACCCACGTCGACGACCACGGCTGCCGACGGGACGAAGAGCGGGGTCCACGACGGGTCGGTGATCGGCGCGATCAGGATGTCGCCTGGCTCAAGCGCTCGGGGATCGTGGCTGTCGAGAATGACGCGGGCACGCCCCTCGGCCGAGCCGGGGCATCCTGGCATCCCCTGCAGCGTGTCGCCTGCAACGAGCTTGTCGGGAACATCTTCGCCCTTGACCCGCCAGGCCGACGGTGGCTCCGGATGCCCGTCGAAGATGAACGGCGGTTCACGCGTGAGCAGGTCGTCGTACTCGGCGCGACGCTGCCGCACGATGTCGAGCATCGAGGTCGGGGCCGCAAGAAGCGCAGGCCACTCATCTTCCTGGACCATCGCGAAATCTTCAATCTCGTCAAAGCCACCGGCCTCAACCATGCGACGGCCGAGTTCGCGGAGCGCGACGCGCAGTTCGTGGATGAAACGAATGTTGTTTGTTTTGGTGCGCTCGCGACCTGGCAGCCAGGCCGCCGATGATGCGATCGCTGCGCTGAGCTGGCCGTGCGTTTCGGCATCGCCTTCAACCATGGCGAGCAGGATTGCGCTCACCGTTGCCCGCTCCGCAGCGCGCGTTTCGAATTGCCGACCCGGCGCCATTCCCGCGGGCGCGATGCGCATCCGATCGATCGCGCTGAGAGCAAGTTCGGGATGCGTCTCCCACGAGTTCGAGCGGCTCTCCCATTCGTTTGGACCGCGCGATCCAAACTCGTAGAGGAATGCTTCGAACTGTTCAAGCCAGGTGGCCACATCGGCTGCACCGCTGCGACGAAGACGGTCGAGCATTCCGTGGACTCCGGCGTCGAATGCCGCCGTGACCTCGGCGCTGGCTGCCGCGCTCCGGCCGAGATCCCACATGACGTGCGACGGCTCGGCAGAGTCGACCTGGCCAATACCGGCGATGATTGGCATGATCAGATCGGGGCGCCCGACCGCCGTTGCAACAGCACTGATGATGCCGACGGGCACGGTTGCCATATATGTCGTGAAGATGTGGTGCGAGAAGTATCGCCGCTGCTCTGGTGCGGCAATCGCGTACAACTGCCAGATCTCCTCGTCTGTCATCGCCGAGTAATCGGGCCGGTCGGCGCGCAGTTTCCTTGTGTCGGTGCGGTCCTCGGTCAATTCGTCGAGGTCGTCGATCTTGGTGAGCGAGAGCGCCCAGCCGAACGTGCCGCCGATCTTCTCGGTCGCTGCAAGGTCTTCGTCGCCGTCGACGGCCACGTAGGGCGGGATGCCGGGCTGGGCACCGAAGAACTGTTCGTCCATGTCCTTCCACGTCAGGCCTGGAGCGCGCTCACCGAACAGGCGGATGATCGACGCGTTGAGATAGCAGTAGCCGCCAACGATGCCCAACTGGGCCATCTCGTCGGCTGGGAACTCGTCCATCCGGAAGGCGCCGATGCGCTCCCATGCTTCGCGCCATGCGATTTCGGAGTGGAACATGATTCCTGATCCGGTGAGCGGTGTCACGGGGTCAGGGAAGACCTCACCGACGTTGGCTCGGGTGTAGAGCGGAAAGCGCTCAGACAGCTCGGAATCGGTGACGTAGTACTTCTCGCTCATTGCATGACCCCCAGATCAACGGCGTTGTGCCGGTGGTCACACTACACATGCTCCCGAATCGGTGGAGAGCCGGCCGGTCACACTGTGCCTGGCACAGTGTGACCGCTAGACGATCTTGTTCTGGCCGTCGCCCCAATACCGGTCGCGAAGGACGCGCTTGTAGAGCTTGCCGGTCGGCAGGCGCGGCAGTTGGGCGTCGAAGTCGATCGAGCGCGGCACCTTCTGGCGCGAGAGATGTTGGCCACAGAATTCGATGAGCTCCTGGGCGAGCGCTTCGTTGCCCACGACGCCATCAAGCGGCTGCACGACGGCTTTGACCTCTTCGCCGAGGTCGACGTTCGGCACGCCGAACACCGCAGCATCGGCAACCTTCGGATGAGTGATCAGCAGGTTCTCGGTCTCTTGCGGATAGATGTTCACGCCGCCCGAGATGATCATGAAGGTCTTGCGGTCGGTGAGGTAGAGGAAGTTGTCTTCGTCGACGTATCCGACGTCGTTGACCGTGGTCATCGTGCCGTCACCCGAGGTCGACTCGGCGGTCTTGTCGGCGTCGTTGTGGTACTGAAACTCGGCGCCCGATTTGAACCACAGCGTGCCCGGCACACCGACCGGCATCTCGTTCATGTCGTCGTCAGCAACGAACACTTCGCCCAGCACGATCTTGCCGACGGTGCCCTTGTGCGCCAGCCATTCCTGGGAGTTGCAGGCCGAGAAGCCGAGCCCCTCGGTGGCGCCGTAGTACTCGTGGATAATCGGCCCCCACCAGTCGATCATCTGCTCTTTGACCTGCACCGGGCACGGAGCCGCCGCGTGAACCGCGAACTCGAGCGACGAGAGGTCGGGCTGTTCGCGCTCGGCGACGGGCAACTTGAGCATGCGGCTGAACATCGTGGGGACGAGCTGGCTGTGCGTCACTTGGTACTTCTCGACCAGCTGGAGGTATTCGAGCGGGTCGAATCGCTCCATGACGATCGCTGTGCCTCCCTGGCGAATCGTGAGGTTGACCGCAGCCTGGGGCGCCGAGTGATACAGCGGCGCGGGCGACAGGTAGATCATGCCGTCGCGGTACTGCCAGAGGTTGGAGAGGAAGTCGAAGATCGGCAGGTTCTTGGACGGAGCCTGCTCCGGGAGCGGCCGGATGATTCCCTTCGGCTGCCCTGTGGTGCCCGACGAGTAGAGCATCGACGTGCCGAGCACTTCGTTGTCGATTGCCGTCGTCGGCTGGTCAGCAATCGCAGCGGCGTAGTCCCGAATGCGCTCGTCGGACCCTGCCGGGGCACCGCCGACCACGAGGATGAGGGACACATTCTCGAAGCTCGGCAGTGCTTCGACGATGAGCGGCAGCTTGGCGGCTGACGTGATGACCACTTGCGACTCGGAATTGTTGACGATGTACGCCGTCTCGTCGGCCGTGAGGTACGAGTTGATGCACGTGTAGTACAGACCGGACCGTTCGCCCGCCGCGCACGATTCGAAGTATCGGTTGTTGTTCTCCATGAAGATCGAATAGTGATCGAGCGGTTGGAGTCCATGTCCGACGAGGAGGTGAGCAAGCTGATTGCTGCGCCCTTCGAACTCGCGGTAGCTGACCGCCTCGCCGGTCGAGGCCATGATGAAGGCCGCCTGATCCGGATTCTCGATGGCGTGGTGTGCTGCGTACATGTGCTGTCCCCCAAGAACTCGCAGTGACGGTGTGGTCGCGGCCGACCGTATACGGTCAGCACGTCCGACACGGATGCGAAGCGATGCGAAGCGATGCGAAGCGACGACGATCACGACGATCACGACGATCACGACGATCACGACGATGGGGAACAACATGCAGGGTAAACAGGTGAAGGATCGCAAGATGAAGGTCACGGTGCTCGGCGCCGGTTCGTGGGGCACGACTGTCGCGTCGCTTGCCGCCCGCCACAACGACGCAACGCTGTGGGGCCGCGACGAAGCGCAGATGCGTGAGATCAACGACGAGCACAAGAACTCGAAGTACCTCGCCGACTACGACCTACCCAAGAACCTCGTGGGCACCTCCGATCTCGAAGCCGCAGTCACCGGAGCACAGGTCCTCGTCGTCGGCGTTCCCTCTCATGCATTCCGCTCGACGCTCGAAGCTGCCAAGCCGTTCGTGCATCCGTGGATCCCGATCGTCAGCCTCACCAAGGGCCTCGAAGCCGAGTCGATGCTGCGCATGACCGAGGTCATCAAAGACGTGCTGCCGGGCCGACCTGTTGCGGCGCTGTCCGGCCCCAACCTCGCCAAGGAGATCATGGCGGGCCAGGCCGCAGCGACCGTTATCGCCACACACGACCGGGAAGTCGCCGAGGCGTTGCAGCGTGTCTTCCAGAGTGGACTGTTTCGCGTGTACACCAACCACGACGTCGTGGGTTGCGAGATGGGGGGCGCACTCAAGAACGTCATCGCGATCGCGGCGGGCATGGCCGAGGGCCTCAGCGTTGGCGACAACACTCGTTCAGCAGTGATCGCACGCGGGCTGGCTGAACTGTCTCGCTTGGGCGAGGCAATGGGTGGCGAGGCGGCAACCTTTGCCGGCCTCGCGGGCCTCGGCGACCTCGTGGCTACCTGCGTGTCGAAGCAGAGTCGCAACCGTTATGTCGGCGAACAGCTCGGCCAAGGACGTCCGTTGCAGGACATCCTCGACGAGATGAACATGGTTGCCGAGGGCGTCAAGACGGTCGGCAGTGTGATGCAACTCGGCGAGCGGTACGGCGTCGACCTGCCAATCTGTCGCGAGGTTCATCAGGTCATCACGGGCGAGATCACCGGCGACCAGGCCTACCGCGGCCTCTTCCGCCTCCAACCTGGCCACGAAGCCGAACCCGGCTGAGCCGCTACGTGATCCCGCAGGTTGGCCGACCTCTCTGTTGCCAGCAGGTTCGTTGCGACAGGTCACACCGCATAAAGGGCCCCGGGTTATGACCTGTGAGTTTCTCTTTGCCAGTCGGCTGAGAACACTCAGTCGGAGTCCTGACAGAACGACGCAATAGGCAGCGGTTTCGGCCCAGCCCGCTCGCCAAGATCGGCGTCGCAGCCGACGCTGACGATCAACCCGCAGGCCCCGAAGCCCGAGTCGCCGATCGAAGATGCCGCTCGAAAGCGGCCCTGCGACCACCGCCGCTCCCTGTGGACACTTCGTGGGTAGCAGACCGAATCTACAACCACCATGTCAGCCCGAAATAGCCTCTGAGCTGGTGTTTTATTGGAGCCGGGTGTGAGGATCGAACTCACCACCTCATGATTACAAATCAAGTGCTCTACCAACTGAGCTAACCCGGCGTGGGGCATGACGATAGCGACGTCACTGGATTTTCGAACGGCCTCTGTCGGCGATGGTGGCCGATGGACACAATCGGGCATCAGAGCGAACGACGACGTCGAGCGACTTACGACGTGGAACGACGGCCCCGAGCAATTTCGTAGGTCGAAAGTGCCGCAGCGGCGGAAACATTCAGTGAACTGATGCGGCCCATCATCGGGATCGACACGATCGTGTCGCACCGCTGCCTGACAAGCTTCGACAGGCCGCCTCCCTCGGCGCCGAGGACGAGGCAGATCGGTTCGTCGGCCAGCGCCGCCAGGTCAAAGAGATCCCGGTCGGCGCTGTCGTCGAGCCCGACAATCCAGATGCCGTGATCTTTCATGTTGGCGAGCGTTGCTGGAAGACCAGGAATGAGTGCGATCGGGACGTGTTCGATCGCACCAGCCGACGCCTTCGCCACCGTCGGGGTGACGTGCACCGCACGATGCTTCGGGAGCAGCACGCCGGTGACGCCGGCGCCATCGCAGTTGCGAATGATTGCTCCGAGGTTGCCCGGATCGGTCACGCCATCGACGGCAACGAGGAACGGCTTGACCCCGTTTTTCGTTCGGAGCAGTTCGCCGAGGTCAGCCTCTTCGAGTTCAGCGGCAGTGGCGAGCACACCCTGCGGCGATTCGCTGCGGGCCTCGCGGTCGAGCTTGACACGTGCGATGTAGGTGACCATTACACGCTGGGCGCGGGCGATCTCGACGATGTCGGCGACGCCAGCATCACCTTCGAGATCAGCACTGATAAAGATGTCGTAGACCTTGCGCTTCTCAGCCATGAGCAGTTCGCGGACGGCCTGGCGCCCCTCGATCTGCTTGCCACCGAGCCCACGACCTGGGGTACGCGGATCGGCCTCACGGCCACCACCCTGCGGGCCACCGGTTCGGCGCGGCGGCGGACCGCTGCGCTGGCCCGGCCGAGGCCCACTGCGTTGACCAGGACGGCTGCCCGGACGGCCGCCGACGCGGCCACCCGCACTGGCACCTGCGCTCCCACCAGGACTGCCGCCGGGCTTTCCCTGACGCTTGCCTGTTCCACCGGAGATACCACGGCTTCGACCCTGCTTGCTCATGATTCGTCCGTTTCCGACGTGTTCGTCATTCGTTGGATGAGCGCCGTGGCGAAACACACGACACCTTCACTGCGACCAATAGAACCAAGCTTTTCGGCCCGGTTACCCTTCACGGTGACTGGTGCTCCGACCGCCGCACTCAGCACCTGCTGCATCTCGTCTCGACGCGGCGCGATCTTCGGCCGCTCGCAGACGAGCGCTGTGTCGATGTTGCCGACTCCCCAACCATCCGCGGCGAGCAGACTGACCACGTGCTTCAGCAACGTAATCGAGTCGGCGCCACGCCACCGTTCGTCGGTGTCCGGAAAGTGCATCCCAATGTCGCCGAGGCCAGCTGCACCGAGCAGCGCGTCGGCACAGGCGTGCGCCACCGCATCGGCGTCAGAGTGACCGGCGAGCCCAGGACTGTCAGGGAACACGACGCCACCGAGTACGAGGATGCGGCTCGGGTCGTCGGTGAACTGATGGATGTCGAAACCTTGCCCGACTCTGATATCGCCAAGCCTGGTCATCGTTCGCCCATTTCGCGTCGCGCCCATTCGAGGTCGTCGGGCAACGTGATCTTTCGATTGAAATGGTCACCTTCGACAACGACCACCGTGCCGCCCGCCTGTTCGATCAGCGCAGCATCGTCCGTGGCGTCGCCACCGGCAGCATGCGCAGCGCGCAGCACCGAAGCACGGAAAGCCTGCGGTGTCTGCACGGCCACCAGTGTGGACCGGTCGGGCGTAGCTACCACCGTGCCATCGGCCTCCACGACTTTGATCGTGTCCGCCACGGCAATACCGGGCACTGCCGCGTCAGCGCCGGCCGCAACCGCAGCAATCACACGCGCATATAACGCAGGCGACGCGAAGGGCCGGGCGGCGTCGTGCACGCAGATGATCGTTGCGTCGTCAGGCACGACCGCAAGACCTGCCCTGACCGATGCCGAACGCGAATCTCCACCCGCAATCGCACCCTCAGCAACAGCGTCGCTCGCAGGCACAACAACCACAACACCGGCACTCATCTGCTCGGCAATCGCCCTGGAATGATCGATCATCCGACGGTCGCCGAGCAGCTCATACTGCTTTGGTTTGCCAAATCTTTGGCCATTGCCACCGCCGACAACAACAGTCCAAACTGTTTCAACATGCGGCACAGCCTCGGAGGGTAGTACCGTGACCTGCGTCATGGCTCACGAAGACATCCTCGCCCGAACCGACTTCTTCGCCGACGCGCCTCCGGAGGCGCTCGCTGCAGTGTCTGCAGCAGGCCAGGAGCGACATCTGATCCGCGGCGACGTGCTGTTCAACGAAGGCGACCCGCCCGATTCGTTGTACCTGGTAATTCGCGGCCGCATGGCCATTGCGATCGCCAACCCAATCGACCGTCGCGAGAGCGTCGTTGCGCTGATGGAGCCCGACGATCTGTTCGGCGAGATGAGCATGCTCGACAACGGCCCCCGCTCCGCCATGGCCCGTGCGCTTGAGCCCACCACCGTGTTCGCCATCCCCTTTGAGCCGATTCTGGCGATGTTCGATCAGTATCCGAAGCTGCTGTGGAACGTCACCCGCATGCTCGCTCAGCGAATCCGCGTCACCGACGAAGCACTCGCCGACTCGGTGTTCCTCGACGTCACCGGCCGTACTGCCAAGCGCCTCCTCGAGCTCGCTGACGGGTCCGACCAGTTCACACTGCCGGTCACGCAGGAAGAACTCGCTGGCATGGTCGGTGCATCCCGCGAGCGCGTCAACAAAGCGATTGCGAGCTTCATCCGGCTGGGTTGGCTCGAACAGCAAGATCGCACGTACCGCATCACGCAGCGCGATCGCCTCGAACTTCGCGCCCGCTGACGCCGCCGCGCCGAACCATCTCCGAAATGGAGACCGTTGCGCTCACTCAACAGCCAGTTTTGATCTCCATTTGAGGGATGCCGCAAATTCGTATTGCCATTGATCGATATGTTGGTAACGTATTGATCATCATCAATATAATATCGTCGTCGTCTTCTCGAAAGTGATCCCCCATGCGCCTACAACTCGCTCTCAACGTCACCGATCTTGGCGAGGCGATCGACTTCTACTCCAAGATGTTCGGGGCCGAACCCGCCAAGACCAAGCCGGGCTACGCCAACTTCGCGATTGATAACCCGCCGCTCAAGCTGGTGTTGTTCGAAGTCGGCAGCGACCACCCCGAGGCCACTGCACGCGGTGAGTTCCACCACCTCAACCACCTCGGCGTCGAGGCCGAAACAGCTGCCGAGGTCGTCGCAGCCGATGCCCGCATCACCGACACCGGCATCGCAACCACCGGCGTCGAAGACGCTGTGTGCTGCTACGCCGAGAAGACTGAAACATGGATGCAGTCGCCCGAAGGCGCCAGGTGGGAGTGGTACGTCAAGAGTGGCGACACCAACCAAATGGATCACGCCACCGTCGGCACCTCTGGCGTCTGCTGCGGCTAAGTCTCTCGACCACCGGCCGGGTCAACGGCTGCCATCTCTGCGAAGCTGCGACATGAGCTTCTACGGAGACGAACAGCGCGCCCTGCAGGCACGCTTCGACACCAGCAACCTCGCCGCGGCGTTCGAGGCGACGATCATCACCGACTCGATCGACGTCGATCAGCAGGCCTTCATTGAGGGACGCGACCACTTCTTCCTGTCGAGCGTGAACGCCGACGGCTGGCCGACCGTCTCGTACAAGGGCGGCCCCATCGGGATGGTGCGAGTGGTCAACGAGCACACCGTTGAGTTCCCCAGCTACGACGGCAACGGCATGTTCCTGTCGATGGGCAACATCAAGTCGGCTGCAAAGGTCGGTCTGCTCTTCATCGACATGGTCACACCACAGCGACTTCGGCTCCAGGCGACTGCCGAACTGTCCGACGATCCGGACGCACTTGCTCAGTGGCCCGGCGCCCAACTGATCGTCCGGGCTACGGTCGCCAACGTCTTCCCAAACTGTGCCCGCTATATCCACCACCATGAGCGAGTTGCATCGTCGAAGTACGTGCCCGACGCAGCCGGCGGTCAGCCGGTCGCCACGTGGAAGCGGATCGACATGGTTCAACCATTCCTACCCGCACGCGATCAGGGTCCCGCCGCCGAGGCTGGCACGATCACCGGCGACGAATACGGCCAACACGTCGCCAACGGCACCAGCTAATCGCACAGACACAAAACAATATTCGGACAAGACTGTCACGCTTTGGTCTGACCGGAGCATGACAGTGGCCCTTGCGGTGGGGTTCGTTTACGGTGCTGTTGTATGGGTGACTTTGAAGGAACAATCGGGACGACAGTGGCGGATTCGACACCACACTGGCCTGCCCCTCCGACACCGCCCGGTGCGAAAACCAATGTGCTGATCGTGCTGCTCGACGACGTTGGGTTCGCCGACTTCGGTTGCTACGGCTCCGAAATTTCCACCCCCACGATCGACCGGCTCGCCGCCAACGGCCTTCGGTACACCGGCTTCCACACCACAGCGATGTGCTCAACGACCCGCGCCGCACTGCACACCGGGCGTAACCACCACGACGTCGGGATGGGCTGCCTCGCCAATTTTGACAGCGGCTTCCCCGGCTACCGCGGCAAGATCGCCGCCGACGCCCCAACGCTCGCCGAAGTCCTTCGACCGCACGGATACCGCAGCTACATGGTCGGCAAGTGGCACTGCACGCCACTCACCGAAACCGGTGCGACCGGCCCGTTCGACGGCTGGCCGCTGGGTCGCGGCTTCGACCGCTTCTATGGATTCCTCGACGCGGAAACCGACCAGTACTCCCCCGAATTGGTGCGCGACAACACACACGTCACCGCTCCCGGCAACTACGCGTCCGGCTACCACGTCACCGAGGACCTCGCCGACCAAGCCATCACGTACCTGACGAGCCACGTCGCCGCCACACCCGACGTGCCGTGGCACATGTTCCTCGCTCCGGGCGCATGTCACGCCCCCCATCAGGCACCGATCGACCTCATCGACAAGTACGCCAAGATCTTCGCGAAGGGTTGGGATCAGACGCGCTCCGATCGGATCGCGGCACAGATCGAACGCTGCATCGTGCCCGACGGCACCGAGCTGCCCGACCGCAACCTCGGCGTCAAAGCCTGGGACGAACACAGCGACGACGAGCAACGCCTGTTCGCTCGGCTCGCCGGCGCGTACGCCGCGATGCTCGAACACTTCGACCAGCACCTCGGCCGGGTCATCGACACCCTCAAAGCGACCGGCCAGCTCGACGACACCATCGTGATGGTGCTGTCCGACAACGGCGCGAGCCAGGAGGGCGGTCCGCTCGGGTTCGTGAACGCAATGGCACCGTTCAACATGATCAAGGAAACAATCGACGAAAAGATCGCACGGATCGACGACATCGGCGGGCCCGATACACACTCGAACTTCCCGCACGGCTGGGCGATGGCCGCGAACACACCGCTCAAGCGATACAAGCAAAACACCCACAGCGGCGGCGTGCGCGACCCCTTCGTCATCACCGGGCCCGACCGCATCGTGGGCGCGTCGAACGCCGGCGAGCTCCGCCATCAGTTCTGCCACGTCTCTGACCTCGCCCCCACCATCCTCGAACTGCTGGGCCTCGGCGACGCTGCTTCGTCGAACGGCATGACCGGCACCAGCTTCGCTTCATCGATCGCCGACGCCGGCGCGTCGACCGGCAAGACCACGCAGTACTTCGAGATGTTCGGGCACCGCGGCATCTGGCACGAAGGTCTCAAGGCCGTGGCGTACCACTGGCCTGGTACGGCATTCGACGACGACACCTGGGAGCTCTACGACCTCGCCAACGACTTCAACGAGAACCACGACCTCGCCGGCACGCAGCCGGAGCGCCTCCGCGAGTTGCAAGAGATGTGGTGGGCCGAAGCACGCACCAACCAGGTCCTCCCGCTCGATGATCGCTTCGGTGAACGCTTTGCCGAGAACGCCGAACGACACGCCGGTAGCCGCACAAACTTCACGTTCTGGTCGGGCATGGGCCACGTGCCGTCCGACGTCGCACCCGACCTGCGGAGCCGTAGCTACGAGATCACCGCCTACGTCAACACGTCCGGAAATGTCGGCAACGCAGACGGCGTACTGATCGCCCATGGCGATGCGACATGCGGGTACTCACTGTTCGTCCGTGATGGGCACCTCGTGCACGATCTGAACATCGGCGGCACCCACCAGGTCGTCACGTCGGACCGCCGGGTTCCCACAAACGCGACCACGCTCGGGTTCCAGATGCAACGCACCGGCGAGGGACCGTTCCCGCACGGCGTCGGCACGTTGCTGATCGACGGTGAGCCTGCCGGCTCGATGGAAACCGACCAGATCTTCTGGCTCATGATCTCCTGGTCGGGCCTCGATATCGGCCTCGACCGAGGCACCACCGTTTCCGACTATGACGGCACCGGTCAGTTCATGGGCCCCAACAATTACACCGGCGAACTCGTCCGTGTCAGCGTCGACCTCGCTATGGACCAGGACGTCGACCACGACGCCGCCGGCGAAACCGACCTCGGTCGCGAATGATCTGCTCAGGCCCGACGAGCACCCGCGAGTGACCCTTCGCTCCAGTCCACAAGTCACTCGTTTCTGGCCGCGCTCGCAGGCACTCTGGGACGCACGATCCATAGGATCTTGATGCGACGAAGTCTGAGATTGGATGGCGTCGAGGATGAGTGGATGACGAGTCGAGGATGAGTGGATGATGAGCCAGCAACGGAGCATGCAATGACCGCAGCAATCGAAGCACACAACCTGCGCCGTGTATTCGGCGAGAACGAGGCCGTTGCCGGCGTCGACCTCGCCGTCCAGCCAGGCGAGATCTACGGCTTCCTCGGGCCAAACGGCGCCGGCAAATCGACCATGGTCAAGATGCTCTGCACTCTGCTGACCCCCACCTCGGGCCGGGCAACGGTTGCTGGTTTTGACGTCGCGTCGCAGGCCGGCGACATCCGCTTGCGCATCGGCGTCGCCCTGCAGGACTCCTCGATCGACGGTAAGCAGTCAGGCCGCGAAATGTTGCAACTCCAAGGCGAGCTATACGGACTGTCGAAATCCGACATCCAGCAACGCATGAGCGACGTGATCGGCCTCGTCGACATCGGCTCGGCGATCGACGACCGCGTCGAGACGTACTCGGGCGGCATGAAGCGCCGGCTGGACCTGGCGATGTCGCTCATTCACAAGCCGCAGATCCTCTTCCTCGACGAGCCGACCACTGGCCTCGACCCAGCCAGCCGCACTGCGGTGTGGAACGAGGTTCGCAAGCTCAACCGGGAGGAGGGCATGACCATCTTCCTCACCACCCAGTACCTCGAAGAAGCCGACGAACTCGCCGACCGGGTCGGCATTATCTCCGCCGGCAAGCTCGCAACCGAAGGGACCCCGACTGCGTTGAAGCAAACGATCGGCAATGACCTGATCGTCGCCGAAGTCGATGGCGACACGTCGTCGATCGAATCCGAGTTGCGCGGATTGGCCGGCGTGTCGAACGTCGAATCGCGGCCCGGCGAGTTGACCGTGTCGGCCACGAACGGTGCCGCCGTGATCGCCGACGTCGCTGTCGCCCTCAAGGGCAGCGGGGTGACGGTGCAGACGCTCACGTTGCGTACCCCTACCCTCGACGACGTCTTCCTGCAAGTCACCGGCGCGCACCTTGCCGAGAGCCACGCAAGTACGGGTGACGACTCGGAAGGAACCGCATCATGACCGCTATGCAGACCACCTCGACCGACATCCAGACGCACACTCAGCCGTTGGCGCGACGTTCGTCGATCTTCCACGACCTTAAAACGGTTGCGAAGCGGGCGTGCCGCGGTGTGTTCCGTGAGCCCGAGTTCTTCATCCCGGCACTCATTGTTCCCGTGTTCTTCTTCGTGGTGAACATCGGTGCTCTGCAGGACTTTGCCGAACAGTCCGGCGTTGTCGTCGACTTCAAAGCGTTCCAGCTGCCGGTGTCGATTATCTTTGCCGTGACTGGTGTGTCCCGAGCGAGTGCACTCGTCACCGATATCCAAGGTGGCTACTTCGACCGACTGCTGCTCACGCCGATCCGGCGACCCGCTTTACTCCTTGGGCTGATGGCCGCCGACCTGATGGCGGTGATGATGCTCACGGTCCCCGTCCTGCTGCTCGGCCTCGCCGTTGGTGTCAGCTTCATCACCGGCATTCTCGGCATGATTGCCTTCCTGTTCTACGGGGCACTCTGGGGACTTGCGTTCGCTGGTTTCCCCTATGCCATCGCCCTCAAAACCGGCAACCCAGCAGCGGTCAACTCGAGCTTCATTCTCTTCTTCCCGTTCGCCTTCCTGACCACGTCGTTCCTGCCGAAGGAAGCCCTCACCGGATGGCTGGCGACGATTGCCACCTACAACCCGGTCACGTACGTACTCGACGGCCTGCGCAGTCTCATCACTGATGGCTGGGAGTGGGCAACGCTCGGCAAAGGCCTCCTCGCCACCCTGATTCTGGGGTCGATCAGCTTCGCCATGGCCAGCGCCGCAATGCGCGGTCGCATTTCCCAGAAATAGACCTCCACCTTCCGTTTGCGTCGAAGAATCGGTTGGTATTCACGCCGTTTTTTCGACGCAAACGTGAGAAACTGTCGAACAAATGTCAGCCAACGGTCTCCCAACAGACCGACTCGGCGGCAACTACTTCAAGTTGTTCGGCGCGTCGACGATCTCGAATCTCGGCGACGGAATCGGCATCATTGCCTACCCGTGGCTCGCCTCTGCAGTCACCCGCAACCCGCTGCTCATCGCCCTCGTCGCTGTGGTGCAACGCCTCCCGTGGCTGCTGTTCAGCCTGCCGGCTGGCGTCATCACCGACCGGTACGACCGGCGAACCCTGATGGTGATTGCCAACTCGATCAGGGCAGTACTGACCCTCGGCGTGGCGCTCATCGTGCTCGGCAAGCAGGGCGTCCTCCCAAGCCCTGACGACATCGATGCTGGCGCTGTGATCGGCACCGACGGTTTTCTGTACGGGATGGTGCTCGTTGCGACGATGCTGATGGGCTTTGCCGAAGTGATCTATGACAACTCGGCGCAAACCTTCATGCCCGCCATCGTGCACAAGGGCAACCTCGAAAAGGCCAATGGCCGGCTGTGGAGTATCGAGCAGGTGGCGAACACGTTCATGGGGCCACCGCTCGGCGCACTCCTCCTGATCGTCGCATTCTCGGTGCCGTTCTTCGTCGATGCAGCCACGTTCGTTGTCTCGGCGGCGTTGATCGCACTCATCCCGGCGACCAAGCGGTCGGCAAAACAGACCGACTTAGTGGAACGCAGACCGTGGCAAGTCGAACTGAAGGAGGGCTTCTCCTGGCTGTGGTCGCACGACCTGCTCCGCCCGATGGCGATCATCCTCGGGCTCCTCAACATGCTCGGCACACTGTCGGGCGCAACGCTCGTCTTGTTCGCTCAAGAAGTGTTGCGGACCGAGCCATACGAGTTCGCACTCCTCGAAAGTGGCGGCGCCATCGGCGGCATCATCGGTGGTTGGTCGGCATCACGAATCGCGAGGAAAATCGGCTCCGGCCCATCGCTCTACCTCACGCTGCTGCTCGGTGGCCTCACGACCTTCCTGATCGGGTTCGCACGCAACTGGATCTTTGTTTGGGCGATGTTCGCCATCTTCATGTTCTTTGCTGTGCTGTGGAACGTGATCACGGTCAGCCTGCGTCAATCGATCATTCCCAACGAACTTCTTGGCCGCGTCAACAGCGTGTATCGCTTCTTTGCATGGGGGATGATGCCGATCGGCGCAGCACTCGGTGGCCTCACCGTCGTACTGACTGATGCCTTCGCGTCACGCGATATCGCCCTGCGTATGCCGTTCTTTGTCGCCGGCGTACTCAGCGTCGCACTGTTCTTCTTCGCCGCTCCGAAGCTCACCACCGAGAGGATCGAAGCAGCCCGAACCGGCAGTGGATGAGTCGCCGGGCAACAAAGTTGAAGATTGATTAGTCCAAAGAGCCCGCTGCGACGAACTAGAGGTGTTCACATATGAACAGAAAACGTTAACCAACACCCGGCCCCTCCCCCCTGGGCCGGGTGTTGCGTTTTCCAGCCGTTGCTCCTGCGAGACCTCGCGGTACTGATCTGCAACAATGAGTACCGCGCCGTACGTTGAGCGCCCGAAGACCGACACCGGGGGTACGAACATGACCGAACTCGCTTACGCAGCTGGACCAACTGACCGTCCACTCCTCACCGACACAATCGGCCAGAACCTTGCAGCCACAGTCGCTGCACACGGCAGCCGCGAAGCGCTGGTGTCCGTGCACCAAGACATTCGCTGGACCTACAACGAGTTTGCTCGACGCGTCGCCGACCTCGCCAAGGGCATGCTCGGAGCCGGAATCGTCAAGGGCGACCGTGTCGGATTGTGGAGCCCGAACTACGCCGAGTGGACGGTCCTCCAGTTCGCCACAGCCGAAATCGGCGTTATCCTCGTCAACGTCAACCCGTCGTACCGCACCCACGAACTGGCATACGCAATCAATCAGTCCGGGTGCCGCTGGATCGTGGCGGCGCCCCAATTTAAAACGTCCGACTACCGATCGATGGTCGCCTCGGTGCGCGATAAGTGCCCCCAGCTCGAGCGAGCAGTCTTCTTTTGGGATGACGACTGGAACGAACTCTGCAGTGGGTCCAACGCCATCTCCGATACCGATCTCGATGCGTGCCGAGCCGGGCTTTCCTGCGATGACCCGATCAACATCCAGTACACGTCGGGGACAACGGGCTTCCCGAAAGGTGCGACGCTCACACACAAGAACATCTTGAACAACGGGCACAACGTCACCAGCGGGCAGAACATCACCCACGAGGATCGGCTCTGCATTCCTGTGCCCTTCTACCACTGCTTCGGCATGGTGATGGGCAACCTCGGCTGCACCTCGACGGGGGCCACCATGGTCATTCCCAGCGACGCGTTCGACCCAGTCGCCGTGCTCACCGCCGTCGAGAAAGAACGGTGCACCGCGCTCTACGGCGTGCCGACGATGTTCATCGCCGAGCTGGCACTGCCGAACTTCGACGACTTCGACCTGTCGAGCCTGCGCACCGGCGTGATGGCTGGCTCACTCTGCCCCGAAGACGCGATGATCGCCTGCATCGAGAAAATGCACATGGTTGACGTCACCAATTGCTATGGAATGACCGAGACCTCACCGGTGAGTTGCCAAACGATGATCGGCGACACGATTGAGCACCAGACCCAGACCGTTGGCGTCGCTCACCCGCACGTCGAGGTCCGCATCGCCGACCCGCTCACGGGCGAAACGCTGCAGCGCGGCGAACACGGCGAGTTCTGCACCCGCGGCTACTCGGTGATGCAGGGCTACTGGAACGATGACGACAAGACCGCTGGCACCATCGATGCCGACGGCTGGATGCACACCGGAGACATTGCTGTGATGTTCGACGACGGCTACGTGAACATCGTTGGCCGCATCAAAGACCTCGTGATTCGCGGTGGCGAGAACATCTACCCCCGTGAGGTCGAAGAGTTCCTACTCGGCCATCCCAACATCCGCGAGGTGCAGGTCATCGGGGTGCCCGACAAGAAATACGGCGAAGAAGTGATGGCCTGCGTCATCCCCGCCGACGGAGCTGACGTGACCCTCGACGACATCAAGGCCTTCTGCCAAGGCAAGATCGCCCACTTCAAGGTGCCGCGCTACCTCAGCATCGTCACTGAGTTCCCCATGACGGTGACCGGCAAGATCCGCAAGATCCAAATGCGCGATGAGGCCGTCGCTGCGCTCGGCCTTGGCGACTTCGTCGCCGACGCCTGACGGCGTCCCTCATCGCCTTCTCGGGCTACCGCCCGACGGTCACTTCGTGCCCGTCCAGGGCACCGTCGTCGCGTCGCCTCACCCGCGCCCTGCGCCCTGCGCTTGCGCCCTCGACCTCCGCCCTCGACCTCCGCCCCCTCGCCCCTCGCCCTGCGCCCTCGCCCTCGCCCTCGCCCTCTCCTACGACCTCTCCTTGTACTCCTGGGCTTGCTCTGCTCCGAGCTCTTCGAGTTGCTTCGCGCGGAACGCTTCCCTTTCGGCGCGCCTTGGGTGGATGAAGCCTTCGCCGATCAACCGTTCGCCTGCTCCGAGCATCACATGGCGCGCGATGCGACGGCCGTGGGGCGATAGCTCCTGCCAGCGTTCGTAGGGCATCGACCGAATCACGCCTTCGCTGCGGAACCAGGGCGCGAAGTACTCCATGTTCGGCATGGCCCGCACGTCATGCGACAGGTTCGGCGTGCCGCCATGCCACGTTCGGTTATCGCGGATGATCGCCGAACCAGCGGGTACCGGGCAGACAGTGCTCAGCTTCATCCAGGCGGGTTCGGCAGCGAGGCTGTGGATCGGATCGTGGCTGTTCTGCGTGCCTGGGATCTGGCGCACCGGTCCGTTCACCCGAGTGAAGTCGATCATCGGAAAGTTGATCGTCACAACCGGCACCGGGAGGTCCCGAACGGTGACGCGTCCTGATCGATCAGGGAGCTCCTCCCAGATGTTGTCCGAGTGTAAGCCCTGGTATTCGATTGCACCGGGGAGCGCCATGTCACCCCCGCCGCCGCCGAGGAGATAGTTCGGCGAGCCAAAAATGGCGGTCAGGATCGGTGTCGTTGTCGCCAAGTCGACCAGCTCGCACCACTCGGGTACATGCAGCATGTGCCGCGTCGCAGAACTGGAACCGAACGAGTAGCGGTGAGGCAGACCGCCAGCGCCCCCGCCGACGCTGTTGTCGGGATCGACCTCGATCAGCCGATCAACGACCCGGTCGACCGCCGCACGCATCCGTTGCAGCAGCGCCGGATCGAGCGCGTCGCGCACGACCACGAAGCCATCCCGGTCAAACAGTTCGACTGCTCGATCGACATCGGCCGGTTCCACCAGCTCGAGATCGGGGATTCCGTTCTCCTGATCGAGGCGCGCGCGGAGCGCGACAACGTTCGGGTCGTCATAGGTGCGCGTCCAGCCAACGACCGTCGGGTCACCAGCCACGAGGTTGTAGTGCTCAGGTGTCGTCTCCAACTCGTTTGCCTCAGCCGCGAGCCCGGCCGGGTTGTCGTTGGTGTCGGTGACCGATGATCGAGGTCGCTTCACAAAACCGTTCGGCGGCACCGACTCGTGCCACCCCAGTTCGGTTTCCCCGTCTGCTGTTCCACTCATGCTCGAATACTCGCGCACGACGCCGCACAAGAACTGGCCGTCGGTTGACGGAGATCATCCTTACGGCGGACCCGCTCGCGCACTCATTGCTGCGAGGATCATCGACGTGACAGCGATCATCGAGACCTCGGGCCTGGTCATGCAGTTTCCGAACACTCGGGCGCTCGACGGCCTCGACATCAGCATCCCACCCGGCGTCACGGGGTTGGTCGGAGCGAACGGCGCCGGAAAGACCACGCTGATCTCGCTGACGCTCGGCCTGTTGAAGCCGACGTCCGGGTCAATCAACGTGCTCGGGCTCGACCCGAACGTGCACGGCCCCGCACTTCGCGCCCAGATCGGGTACGGCCCTGAGCGCAACGTGCTGCCCGACGACCTCCGTGCCTACGATTTCGTTCGCCACCTCGCCGAAGTCAAGGGACTCCCCCGCGACGAGGCCCGCACGCGTGCAAGCGATTCGCTGTACCTGGTCGGCTTGGGTGAAGAGCGGTTCCGGGCGCTCGGCACCATGTCGACCGGCCAACGCCAACGCGTCAAGCTTGCTCAGGCAATCGCTGCCGACCCGCGCTTTATCGTGCTCGACGAACCAACCGACGGCCTCGACCCCGTGCAGCGCGACGAGATGCTGAACATCATCGTCCAGGTCAACCGCGACTTCGGGATCGACGTCATGCTCTCGTCGCACGTGCTCGAAGAGGTCGAACGGGTCTGCGACCACGTCGTCGCACTCGACCAGGGCCGGCTCGTCGCACACGGCGCAATGACCGAACTGGCCGGCGCGTCGGGTGGCGTCGAACTCGAACTCGTCGACGTCGACGAACCGGCGGACAGTGTTAACGCTGTCGTTCAACTGCTCGAATCATCTGGCGCAACGGTCGAACGCAATGGTGCCGTCCTGTCCGTCACGGGCAAGTCGGACGACGAACTCTTCGATGCCGTTGGAGCCGCCGTGGCACAAGCCGGCGCCCGGCTGCGCCGCCTTGGACAGCGCCGCCGCACGCTCGACGACATTTTTACGGATCAGCCCCGCCACGACGCCGAAGAGGTCGCCCGATGACCGACGTCGGAGCATCCTCACGCGGCGACGCACAGATCTCGGCGCGCGGTTTTCAGCGGTACGAGGGCGAACGGGCCGGTGTCGCCGGATCGATTCGCAGCGTCATGTGGCAAAGCATGCGGGCCGCCCTGGGGCTCGGTCGGCCGGCGAAGAACAAGATCTTCCCCGTCATTGCTGTCGCGATTGCCTACGTCCCAGCGATCGTCTTCATCGGCCTTGCCGTCTTGATTCCATCGGGCATCGTCGACGGTCCGTCATACCCCGAGTACTACGGCTTCATCACCTCGGCAATCGCGCTGTTCGCCGCGCTGGTCGCCCCGGAGGTCCTCGTCTCGGATCGACGCAACGGCATGCTGGCGATGTACCTGTCGACGCCGCTGCACCGCGGGACGTACCTGATCGCCAAGATGCTCGCTGTTGTGCTGACCCTCGGCCTGGTCACGCTCGGCCCGCCGTTCCTGGTGCTGCTCGGCTATACGTTCGACGGTTCTGGACCCGACGGGTTTGGAAACTGGATGATCGTGCTGTTCCGCATCGTCTTGTCCGGCGTCGCCGTGTCGGCGGCACTGACCGCCATCTCGATGGCAGCCTCGTCGATCACCGACCGTCGCGCCTTCGCATCGATCGGCGTCGTGCTGCTGATCCTCGCCTCACCAATCGTCGCCGGGTCGCTGGTCGACGGTGCTCAACTCTCGCCGAACTGGCGGCTGATCGACGTGTTCTCCATGCCCTTCGAGCTGGTCTTTCGAATCTTCGGTGAGCCGGGCAACTTCCCTGAGATTTCGACAGTGCCAGTCATCGCCGTCAACGCCGCGTGGACCCTCGGCGGCCTGGCCGTCGTCGTCTGGCGCTACTCAAGATTGGTGATCGCACGATGACCACGCTTTCAACACCGGCGGTGCCCCTTCCGCCACCTGCTGCACCCCTCGCTGTGCCGAGCCCGGACGCTCCTGCAATCAGCGGCATGATCACCGTCAATCAGGTCTCGAAGTTCTTCGGATCGATCGTCGCGGTGAGCGACGTCAACTTCGCGATCGACGGCGGTGTCACTGCGTTACTCGGCCCGAACGGGGCAGGTAAGTCGACGCTGTTCCGCATGATGTGCGGCTTGACCGCACCCTCGAAGGGTTCGATTCGCGTACTGGGCAGCGATCCGCGAACCGACCGATCAGTACGCGGTCGCATCGCGCTGGTCCCCCAGCAGGACGCACTTTTTGATCACCTGAGCGCCATCGAAATGGTGCGGGTCAGTGCTGAGAGCCACGCAATGCCCGACCCCGGAGGCGTCGCGCGCCGGGCACTCGAGCAGGTCGACCTTGCCGATGTCGGCGCCAAACCCGTCGGGCAGTTCTCGAAGGGCATGCGCCAGCGCGTCAAGGTCGCCTGCGCGTTGGTGAACGACCCGGAGGTACTGATTCTCGACGAGCCGCTCACGGGCCTCGACCCCGTGCAGCGCCGCCGCATGATCGCCCTCTTCCACGCACTTGGCGATGCGGGGCGCTGCGTCCTCGTGTCGAGTCACGTCCTCGACGAGGTCGCCCGACTCGGCTCACGCGTCCTCGTCATCGCCCAGGGCCGCCTCGTCGCGAGCGGCGACTACCGCGACCTGCGAACGCTCATGGACGACCGGCCGCTGCGGATCCGGATCGGCGCCAGCGCACCACGCCAGCTCGGTACTGCACTCGTCGAACGCGGGCTGGTCACAGCACTTTCCCTCGACCCCCACGACGGCCCCGGCCACCTCGTCGTCGACACGCTCGATGCCGACGGGCTCGGACGCAAGCTCGCACCGATCGCCACCGAACTCGACATCCGACTCACCGAAGTCTCCCCGCTTGACGACGATCTCGAGTCGGTGTTCCGTTACCTCGTGGAGGGCCGATGACCGACATAACCCACGCCCCCGGCCAATCAGCGCCCGATCAGCCGACGAACGAACGGAGCGTGCCCGCCCTGGCCGCCCTGCGGCTGTCGTATCGCGTCGTCCTCCGACAGCTCACCAGTGTCGCGCGCATCATCGCACTCGCGCTGCTCGCACTCGTCTCGACGGTTGCCGCCTTCGCGCTCGGTCGCGCCGACGCCGACCTCGAAGCCGCAGTCCGGTTGATCTCAGCCCTTGGCTTCGCCGTCGTGATCCCTGTCGTCAGCCTCGTGTTCGGGGGTGCCGCCATTGGCGACCTGCGGGACGACAAGACGTTGGTCTACCTGTGGTTGCGGCCGATGGATCGTTGGCCGATCGTGCTCGGAGCGTTCCTTGCAGCAGTCACGCTCACGGCACCCATCACACTCATACCTGTCGTGCTGGCCGCTGCGTTGACGGGTGCCGGTGGCGGCATCGTGCCCGGCACGATCATTGCTGGCGTCGTGGCCGTGGTCGCCTACTGCGCGGTGTTCACGCTGCTCGGGGTCTGGCTGCGCAAGGTGATTGTCTGGGGGCTCGCGTACATCCTCATCTGGGAGGGGTTTATCGCCCTTGGCGGCGCCGGCGTGGCCCGGTTCGCGATCCGCAAGTACACGCGATCGATCCTCGTCGATCGAACCGGAATCGACCTGGACCTTGCCGATTTCTCAACATCGGTCGGCATCATCGTGCCGCTCGTCGTGGCCGTCGTGGCGCTTGCTCTCGCCAGCTGGCGGCTCAGCAATCAAGACATCGACTGACGACCGACACCGCTTCGCGCCTGTCGCTCAATGTTGTTCTCGGAACAGACGGAGCCCACAGCAGGTTGACGTACCTATGCAGATCTCTGAAGCAATGGAATTCGTCACCGAGCGCAAGCACGCCATGTTGCTCACCCTGAAGTCCGACGGTCGACCCCAGTCGTCGAACATTGTGTACGCGGTGAACGACGCTGGTCAGATCCTGGCCTCGGTGACCGAGGGGCGAGCCAAGACCAAGAACCTGCGCCGCGATCCCCGGGCCAGCCTGCACGTGAACCGCGACGACTTCTGGGCCTACGTCGTGGTCGAGGCAGATGTCGCGCTGACACCCGTGGCGGCGAGCCCTGACGACGACACCGTCAACCAGCTCGTCGAGTACTACCGATCGGTGGCCGGCGAACACGACAACTGGGACGAGTACCGCCAGGCCATGGTCGACGACCAACGGCTGATCCTCACGCTGACGCCAACCCATGCGTACGGGGTGCTGCAGCACTGAGCGCCCGCGCCCCACCTCAGGCAGCATGGGCCCTGGTCGTCAGGTCGGTGAGGATGCTCGAACGCGGTCGAACGCCGCGATGCAACCAATGCCGGCGAGCACTGCAATCTGTGGAGCGAACGACACCTTGAATCGAGGGTCACCAAAGACGAGCAGCGGGACGGCGAGCGAGGCGGCAAGTGTCATCAGGACGGTGAGCATCGCTGCCTGTTGGCGCAGCGGTCGGAGCCGGCGGAGTGACAGTGCAAGCCCAACGATCGCGGCGATCATGATCACGACGTACAACCCGATCGTTGCCGCGCGCCACACGCTCCTGGCACCCGGTCGCATGATCTCGACGGCACCGAACGACTCGTTTGCTCGAAGACCGTCGTCGTCGGTCCCGAAGGTCGCCCAGAATTTCTTCGCCGTCAGGGCAGGTATCGAGAGCGGTTCGGCGGCGATGTAGTCGAGCGCCCGGCGCCGGTTCTCGACATCGATCCGCCGCTCGGCATCGGGGCCGTCGACATACCGTTCGCCGGTGTCGCATCCGGCGAACTGGCCGAACGCACCCGTCGCTTCGGCGTTGTAACCAATGCACAGGTTCGTGCCGTTGTTCGTCGAAATCAGCGTCCCGCCACCAACAACATCCTGATTGCGAACGACCCACGGCGCAGCCCACAGCATGCACGATGCTGCGAGCACGAGGACGACCGCGACAGTTCGTCGCAGGTCGACTCTGGTCAGGAGCCACGCGGCAAGGACAGCGATGACGATGCCGGCAACCTGGGGGCGAATCAGGACCGCCGGCCCGATCGTCAGTGCGAGGACAATCAGGGCGGGAATGTCTCGTCGGTCGAGCAGGCCCCGGTCGGCCAACGAGACCAGCGCAGCGAGGCAGATCGAGACGAGCATCACAAACAACGACTCGGTCAGATGCGCGCCGGCGTGGGCGATCAGATTGGGCCACAGCGAGATGACGAGCCCGGCGGCCAAGCCCGCCCTGGCACCAGCAACCCAGCGTCCCGTGAGCATCACAGCGCCCGCCGACACACCCCACCACACGCTCTGGAAAACCCCGACGACAGTTGCCCGATGCGCCTCGAGCCCAATGCCGTCAGCCAACCGGTAGATCCAACTCAGCACGGCTGGATAATCCGGCGGGTAATACGCTGTGGGCTCGCCGAGCAGCGAGCGATACCCCTCGCCCTCGACGAGGCGAGTGGCAGCATCGTTGTATAACCCAGGGTCGCTCAGGCCCGTTGGCGTCCGCGCGAACAGTGCAACCCAGACCAAACGGACGACGATCGCGGTTGCGATGACGGCAACCACCTGTCGGTCGATGAGCTTTGGCTCGACGCTGTCCCCCATCGGCGCCGAGTATAAGCACGGGCCGAACGGTCGTCATGTTGGGACAGTGGGGATTCAGACGGAGTGCGGATTCAGGCGCGTGCGATCTGCACGAGCCCATGTCCTCGGCCATCGACGACCCAGCCGAGGCCGGGCCGCGCAGCAATGAGGGAACGGCGCGGCAACGTGGCACCGAGCAGATCGCCGTCGACATCTCCTGGCGACGTCAAGATGATTCCGCAGCGGCTCCGGGCAACTTCACGCGTCCAGTGGCCGTAGGCCGATCGGACGGCGTCAAGCCGCGCCGCCGCGACCACCATCACCCCGACAGGCGGATCGTTCACGAGGCCAGCAAGAACGCCAAGCGGATCGTCGACGCGCTCGGCGTCGTCGATGGCCACCAACGTCGGGGTCCTCCAGCCCGCGATGTCCTCGACAGTCAGCCCGGTCCGGCGGTCGACCTCGACGATCTGGCCGCCCGGGTGCACTTCCACCCACGCTGCGACGAGCCGTCGGAGCGCCGTTGACTTGCCCGTTGCTGCGGCACCTCCGATGAACACGTGATCACCCTGTGGTACCAGCAATGTCGATGTCGCCAGATCGTCGGCGCTCAGACCAAGTGCCAACGAGGTGCTGTCTGACACAGCGCGCCCGGTCGGACGTTCCAGATCGGCACCTGTCACCTCAGCGGGAAGCGACTCCACGGCGGCCGGGCCGTCCGCGCCATGTCGGCCGGGCAGTTCGGCCATCCCGTCGGCACCGATCGCCACCTGGCCTTCGAGGCCACTCGATGCGATCCGCAACCGCCCTGGGCGCTCCGTTCCGACTGGCACCACACCGAACGATCGGGCCACACCCGGGTCATCAACATGGAACACCCACGTGTCTGCCGCGGTCGCTCGACCTGACGAAGTTCCTCCGTCGTCGGTCCAGCAGCACGCGAGGCCAACCGCTGGGCCATCGGCGAGAACACGTTCGAGGAGGGCGAGCGTCGGGGCCATCTCGATCGACGACAACGCAAGACGCAACGAAGTGAGCCCGTCGATCGCGAGCGAGATCGTCGGCGCCTGGCCACCATCGGCCGTTGTCTGATCAATCGACGCATCGAGTCGGGCGAACAGCCGATGTAGCCGCTCGCTCTCGGTCACGCGGACGACCGCGCCGCAGTGTCCGATTCCGGCAACGCCGTCGAGCGCGTGATCACCACGAGCATCGATCACGTACCAGTGCTCGATCGCCGGAGACGCAATGCGACAGCGCGCCGCAATTACCGAGATGAGTGTCGACGTCGTCCCGGATCCAACGGCACCGACCAGCGCGAGGTGGCCGCGCTCGCGCTCCCAACTCAACAGCTTCCGACCCTGCTCGCTCGGGACGTCGATAAGCCCAACAGCATCGTGAGGGATCGCTCTGACCGTCTCGTTGACGGCGCTCGGTAGGAGGTTCGCAGGCAAGACGTCGATCCACGGTCGATGCGGCGGCTCGATCCGGGCGAGCCGAGCGGCATCGCGAATCGTCGCCACTGCAAGTTCGAGTTCGGATCGGCCAGTCGAGTCGATGCCATTATCGATGCCATTGTCGACGCAGTTGTCGGTGTTGGTGCTGCTCGGATGCCTGACAACGAGGCCACGCTCGTCGGCGACCACCGGCCCGGTGCACCGCGCCGCTTGGAACACGATGAGCTCGTCGGGCCCCAGACGAAGCGCTGATCGGCCCGGAATAGTTCGGGAAAACTGAGTGGGGCATGCGTCGTTGACGACATCGTGAGCATCAGCATTGTCATTGAGGCGGAGCGCGAGTCGCAAGTTTGTGTTGGCTCGAATCTCGTCAGTCACGACTCCCGCCGGACGCTGTGTCGCAAGAATCAGATGCACTCCCAAGCTGCGGCCGCGTTGCGCGATGCCGACGAGGGCCGACAAGAAGTCGGGAAGCTCCTTCGCCAGTGCAGCGAACTCGTCGATCACGACCACCAAGCGCGGCAAGGTCAGCGCCTCAGGATGGAGCCGATAGTCGGAGAGGTCGCTCGCACCGACGGCTCGCAGGAGGCGCTCGCGTCGATGCAATTCGGCGTCGAGGCTGACGAGTGCACGTTCGGCGAGGCCATCGTCGAGATCGGTGACGAGGCCAACTGTGTGCGGGAGGTCAGCGCACGCGTCGAATGTCGAGCCACCCTTGTAGTCGACCAGTACGAACGTCACGTGGTCCGGGCTGAGCTGAGCGGCAAGTCCAATAACCAGGCTGCGTAACAGCTCGCTCTTGCCCGAACCAGTCGTGCCCGCAATGAGCGCATGCGGCCCATCGCGTACCAGGTCCACCTCGACCAACCCATCGACGGAATGTCCCAGCGGCGTCGATGGTGCCGGGTCCGAACCGGCCGCCCGCCATCGTTCAACAAGTCGACGAGCGGCCAGGCCGGCTGGCGCTCCGACCAGCACCGGGTCAACGTCGCCGAGCGAGACGGATGTCGGCAATCGACCCGCCTGGCCCCCTGCCTGTTCCGGGTCTGACAGGCCCGCGAGTCGGCGCGCTGCGGCATGTGCCGTCGCCTCCGTGATGCCGGCCATTCGAACGTCGCGCGCCTCGGTGGGTGCGGCTTCGTCGTCAACGCGGAGTCGCCCGCTCGGCCCGACCATGATCGTTCGATCGCACACCGCCGGTGTCGATTGCTCGGGTTCGACAGCGACCAGCACTGCGGGCTGCGCGGTGTCGAGATACCGACGCAGCGGGCCGGTCCGCACAGCAAGCAGGCTGGGGTCGTCGACGATCAGCAGCGTCGGTCTCAGAACGTCGACGGCGACCGAACCGAGAAGCGCATTCAGTGCCACGGCATCGCAGGCGTTGGCAATCATCGGACGGTTGACGGCATCACGCACCTGCGGCAGCCATTCGGCCCACTTCCAGCGATCGGGGTTGACCGTGACGATGACGAGTTGCCAATCAGCAGGCCCGACCGAGATCGCGAGCTGGACGATGATCGAACGCAGCAGCGCCGCGACGAGTGCCGGTGTGCCGTGCACGGCAACGGCGCGTCCCGGCTCGATCAGAAGTGGGACCCCGACACCGCTGAGCAGGCCAGCACTCTGCAATGCGGCCTGGCTGTCGGCATCGGCGTTCCCGTCGTACGGCACCGACCAGCGTTGCTCGCCGCGGCCCAGCACGCAGCGCAGCCGGTCGATCGGATCACCACCCTGTGTGAAGAGTCGACGCGACCACACGATGCTGCGATCCCCGTCGAGCGCGTCTGCCACGGGCAACGCGGCGAGCACGTCTGAGTGCAATGCGAAATGATGCCGACGCGCTGCTGCCTGCTGGCAATCGAGTTCCTGATGAAAGCGGGCTCGATCGGCAACCGCTTCGACCCGCCTTCGCCGGTTCTTGCGCCACGCGTCTCCGGCACCCACACACCAGGTGCCGAATGATGCGAATGCCCCGATGAGTGCAAAGAGGGCGAACATCATCTGTCCGAGGATGACGGCGAGTGCCGCCGCGCCCATCACCGCGATGGCCGCCCCGACGAGCCCGAGCGCCGAGGGAATCGGAATCCGCGCCGAGTTCACGGGTACGACGACCGGCGGGAGGACGAGGGCCGGTACCGCGCACGGTCCTCGCCTGACCTCGCGCCGCCACGGGTCGGCTTGCCGGTCAGCCAATGTTCCTGCATCGCAACGCTCCATGCGGCGCTCCACAATTTTGTCGACGTCGGCCGAGCATTCAATCGTCAACTCGGTGCTGCCCATCGCGATTCGAGTCGGGAGCGACACGGTGGTCGACGCCAAGATCGCCACGTTGTCGAGCAGCACCGGCACCTGTCCTGCGAGCTGCGTCACCCGAACGGTGTCCATGTCTGCATCGATCATGACGTGGTGAAGTTCGACGGTCGGGTCCTCCACTCGAAGGTGGGCAGCCGGCGACCGCCCAATGATCCATCGGCCAGTTTCGACCGCACCGACCACACGACAGTCAGGCCCGGCGGTGATACTCACAACGAGCACATCCCGGCCAGATCCTGTCTTGTTCACAAGGTTGGCAGCACCGTCTGCCATGGCGCTGTCCACTGCCGCGACCGCCACCGACGATCCACTTCGCAGCCTGGATTCGGCCAGTCGTTCAGCCGGCGGCGTGACGCGCCCATCAATGAATAGCCGCTGTGTCGCGGCAAGCCCAAGTGCCTCGGCGAGGTCTGCAACGGTGTCGCCGGCAGTGCGCGGAGCGATTGACAGACGGTTGCCACACGGGCCGTGGATCTCCAGCGCCGGAATCGTCGGTGACAGCTGTGGCAATGAGGTTCTGGGGTCGATGGCCGGGTTCACATCCCAACAGTGGGCAGGCTGGTGCAGCAACCGGAACCGAGGATCTCCCGGAAATCTCGAAATGTGCGCTGACCAGGTGCTGTGAAGCCGGGGAGATCAGGTGTGAGACATGCCGTCGGCGTCCGGTGAGCACGCCGGTGAGCACGCCGGTGATGGTCGGAGCGCACGGTGCAGCCATGACCGAAATTCATCGCCCACACCGCTTCTCCGACCGCCTCGATGCCGAGTGGCAACACACCGCCACTGCTCGACGCACCGTCCGCACGATCCATTCGTGGGCGGAGCTCGTCCCAACGGCTGACGCCGCTCGGTTTGGTCAACTCACCGATGCCCAGGAGCTCATCGACGCAACACAACGCGCCGACGGCGACGCCGGGAACAGCCTCCTGTTACAGCTGGTCGAGCTTGCTCGGCACGACGCACTGGCTGGTCGGATCGTGGTGCAGCGGCTTCTGCCCGGATTGATCAGTGCTGCGGCCAAGTATCGGTTTTTGAGCGAGGCCGGCGACCCGGCCGAGGATGCCGTGGGTGCAGCCTGGATCGCAATCCGGAACTACGACATCGCCAGGCGCACTCGCCATGTGGCTGCCGGTTTGATCTCGGATGCGATCTACCTTGCCTTTCGACGAGACGCCCGACGCCAGCTCCCGGCCGAAACCTCGACCGAGCCGCGGCTGCTCGGTGAACGAGTTGCCTGTCCGCCGTCACCTGCACTCGTCGAGTTGGCTGACGTCGTCCGCACGGCGCGCCTTGCTGGCGTCGCTCTCCACGACCTCGATCTGATTCGAGCGCTGGTCTGCACGGGATCGCCGGGCGCCGTGGCTCACCAGCAGTGCGTCACCCCACGGACGATCCGCAACCGCCGTGACCGTGCGATCGTTCGACTCCAGCAGGCGCTGGCCATCGCGGCGTGATAGCCACCGCAACAAGGCCGCGATGCGTGTGGTGCCTCCCCTGGGGCTCGAACCCAGAACCAATGGATTAAAAGTCCACTGCTCTACCATTGAGCTAGAGAGGCGGGACCGGCGCGATTCGCAGGGGGAAACCCCGTTGGATCGGATGCGCCGGACTGTGCGTCGCCATCGTAGGGCCTGCAAGCGATCACGACGACCTCACCGAGCGATACCTTTGGTCAGCACATACCGGCGCGGTTCAGCGCTGGCTGTTTTTAATCGTTGCTTCCAGCGGCGTGCTGTCGGCATTGCCCGCCACGCACACGATCTCGCTGTCATCGAAGTCGTTCCAGCTGGCCAGCGTCGGGACGAGCCACGAGTAAAACAGCTTCGAGTCGAAGGCACTGATACCTGCTGGCCCAACCGCAAGTTTGGTCTGTACGAGTGGCACCGAGGCGGCCTCGGCTGAGGCAATCGCGCGCCGGAGGGCGCCGACTGCCTGTTCGGATGTACGCTCGGCAGGAGCCGATCCCGAGTGCGGCTGGGTTGTGCGCTGCACCTCCATCGCGGCACCACCTTCGACAGGCTCGCGCTCCATTTGGACCATTTCACGCATATTCCCCTCCTCATCACCCTTGCAATAACCCGTGCAATAACCCGTGCGTGATGAACGCCTCACCTAACTCAACCATAACACGGTGTGCATCGGCGCCTTGACGGCTCAAAGACGTCTGCGTCGCCTATCCTCAACGTCGTGTCTCTGCGGATGGCTCCTTCCGTGCACCGCCCGCTGCGGCTGACACTCGCTCTGGCGCTTCTGGCCTCGACGTTGGTCGTCGGCGTCTCGTCACTGAGCGGATCCCCCGTCGAGGCAGCCGTTGGTGGACTCGCTACCCGATACGTTCCGATCGCTCCGATTCGAGTCCTGGACACCCGAGAATCGAAGGCGTTACAGCCCAACAAATCACTCACGTTGCACCCGATCGACGCCGCCGTGTCGGCTGCGATCTCCGCCAAGGGCATCGATCCCACACAGGTCGAAGCTGTGGCGATCAACGTGACGGCGATTGACACGTCCGGCCCCGGGTTTCTGACCGCGTGGCCGACCGGCTCTGTCCGGCCGAACGTGTCGTCACTCAACTACCAGACCGCAGGATCCGTCGTTCCGAACCTTGCGATCGTGCCCCTCGGAACTGGCGGGAAGATCTCGATCTACTCCCTGAGCGGCACCGACCTCGCCGTTGATGTCCAGGGCGTGTTTGAGCGGGCCGATTCGAGTACCGACGGACGGTTCATCCCAATCGTTCCTGATCGGGCTATCGACACCCGCGAACGCACTCCGATCGGAGCCGGCAAGTCGATCGTCGTCGACCTCACCGGTCAGATTCCGGCGACAGCGTCGGCCGCGGTACTCAACATTGCTGCTACCGAGACCGCGGGCCCCGGCTACCTCACCGTGTGGGCCGACGGTGTGGTGCGGCCTGACCCAGCGGCCAACCTCAACTATCCGGCCGCCAACTACACCGTTGCCAACAGTGTGATCACTGGCGTAAACGCTGGCAGGGTGCGTATCTACAGCCTCGCCGGCGCGGATGTAGTCGTCGATGTCGTCGGGTACATGACGGGTAACAAAGCACCCGACACATCGGAGGGCCTCTACGTTCCGCTGGTTCCGCAACGGCTGTGGGACAGCCGACCAGACGAGGCTCCGTGCCGAACGTCGAACATCGGTCCCGAACAGACGGCCAGCCTTGCCGTTGCGGGCCGACTTCAGGTGCCATCAACCGGTGTGAGCGCGGTCACCATGAATCTGACAATGACGAACACGCTGCGCTCCGGTTTCCTCGAGGCATTCCCTTCTGCAACAACACGGCCCGACCCCTACTCGTCGGTGAACGCAGTGCGGTCCGGCCAGACCGTCGGCAACCACGCCGTCGTAGCGCTCGATGCAGGGGGTATCGACCTGTTCTCGAGCCATGGGACCGATTTTGTCGCCGACGTCACCGGCTACTTCCTCGACAGGACCGGGACACCACCAACGGCATCGTTCGAACCGACAACGCAACCTGTCGTGGTCTGCAGCGTTCCCGTTCCGCCCGCCGACGAGGACTACGAATACCTGCAGGCTGCTGGCCAAAATGGCGACCTCGCTCCGTACTCTCGCAATGGTCGCAGGTACTTCGGTTGGCGTCCATGCGACTCCATCACGTACGCCGTGAATACCGGGCGCGCCAACCAGATCCAGATCGACGCCATGAACACGGCGATCCGCCAAGTCGAGAACGCCTCCGGCTTCGACTTTGTCTTGCTCGGCAATGTGAACGGCAGCCTCAACACGAACACCATCGATGCCAACGTTCCTGGTGTCGGCCAGGCAATGGCGGTCATCGCATTCTCTGACGTTTCGGCAACGCCCGCTCTCACGGGGAACACGATCGGGATCGGCGGCCTCGGCAGCGGCAGCGGCGACACCGTCGTGCAAGACGGATCGCTGGCATGGATCGTCCGCGGCGGGTTCGCTATTGCCGACATCGACGATGTCACCGACCCAGGCGACATCACTGCGACTTTCGCACACGAACTCGGACACATGCTCGGGCTTGCTCATGTCAACGCCGTCGGAGAGCTGATGCGCCCAGTACTCAGCAATCAAAGCGACTTCGGCGACGGCGATAGGAATGGGCTGTACAGCATCGGCGAACCCCAGTGTTCGTCGAGTGAGACACTCGGGTCCCGCACCTCTGCATCGCTCGGCACAGATCCTCCGGCGTCGTTCAGCGTCACTGGTTGGGTCGCTGACGAACGCATCGATCACTGAGTTCGTTAGCTCGGGCAACGTGCCCCGCCGGACCCACCGGTAATCTCGATCACGATGATTGCTGAGCACACCGCCATGTCTCCCGCCCGCACACCGGGCTCGATTCTCGGTACTCGCGTGACGCGTACCGAAGACCCGGGGCTCCTCACGGGTGCCGCGATCTACCTTGACGACCTCCACATCGAAGGCTCGCTGCACGCAGTGTTCGTCAGGTCCGATGTCGCGCACGGCACGATCAACTCCATCGAGACCGACGAGGCGGCATCGATGCCCGGCGTGGTCGCTGTGGTGACGTTTGCCGACCTTGGCGTTCCCGCCCATCACGGTTTCGCACCCGTCCACGACGACTTCAAGCGGCCACCGCTCGCCGATGGTGTCGTCCGGTTCGTCGGTGAACCAATCGCCATCGTGCTCGCCGAGACGCTCGAAGCAGGCACCGACGCTGCGCAGATGGTCTGGGCCGACATCGCGCCGCTCACCCCGATCATCGACATGGAAGCTGCACTCGAGGCCGATGCCCTCCCGATCTTCCCGGCCCACGGTGACAACCAAGCCGTGCGGACCGTCGGCAAGGAACGATCCGACCCGACCACCGCAGAGCGCACCGTCCGCGGGCGCTACATCAATCAACGCGTCGCCGTCGTCCCGATCGAACCCGATCGTGCCGCTGCCGAAATCGATGAGCAGGGCCGCGTCAAGTTGTGGGCATCGACGCAGATGCCGCACCTCCTGCACCGGCAGTTGGCCGGAGCACTCGGCCTCGAAGAATCCGACGTACACGTGGTCACGCCCCAGGTTGGAGGCGGTTTCGGCGGCAAGGCCGGGCTGATGTCCGAGCACGTCGCGATCTGTGCGCTGGCACGCCAGTTCCAACGGCCGATCACCTGGGTACCGCCGCGCAGCGACGACATGAAGTCGCTCCTGCACAGCCGCGGACAAGTGCAGTACGCCGAGCTGGGTTGCACCGCCGACGGCCGCTTCACGAGCCTGCGCGTACGCCTGGTCAACGACTGTGGCGCCTACCCGAACATCGGCGCGATGCTGCCGGGCCTGACCCGCAATATGGCGCAGGGCACCTATGCAATCCCCGAGCTGGAATTCGACATCGCGGTTGCCATCACGAACACCACCCCGATGGGCGCGTACCGCGGTGCTGGCCGTCCGGAAGCCACGGCGCTCCTCGAACGATTGGTCGATCAAGCGGCCCTCGAACTCGGCATCGATCCAATCGAGATTCGTCGCCGCAACTTCCTGGCCGACGATGTCTTCCCATTCCAAACAATTACTGGGCCGGTGTACGACACTGGCCAGTACACGATGGCACTCGATAAGGCCGCCGAAGTTGCCGGCTATGAGGCGCTGCGTGCCGAGCAAGCAACGCGTCGCGAACAGGGCAGCGAAAAGCTCTTGGGGATCGGTGTCGCATCGTACGTCGAGGTCACTGCGGGCCGTGGCGGTACCGAATTCGGTGCGGTCGAAGTACACGACGACGGCACGGCCACCATGTTCGCCGGCACGCTCTCCCACGGGCAGGGCCACCAAACGGCCTACGCCATGCTTGTCTCTGACCAGACCGGAATCCCTGTCGACAAGATCACGCTCGTTGACGGCGACACCGATCGGGTCCGCACGGGCGGCGGTACTGGCGGCTCCCGATCACTCCAGCTCGGCGGGTCAGCGGTCCACGGCGCCACCGAGGTGATGGTTGTCAAGGCCAAGGAACTCGCGGCGAAACTGCTCGAAGCCGATGTCACCGACATCGTGGTCGACACCGCCTCGGGGACCATTGGTGTGGCTGGCGTTCCCGCGCAAGCCCTCTCGTGGGGTGAGCTCGCACAGCGCGCCACAGCAATCGGCGAGCAGGTCGACGGCGAGTTTGACTTCGTTCAGGAGGGCGGCACGTTCCCGTTCGGCACACACATCGCCGTGGTCGAAGTCGATGCCGGCACCGGCAAGGTTGAGCTGCTCCGCCACATCGCGGTCGACGACTGCGGAATCGTGCTCAACCCGTTGATCGTAGAGGGCCAGCAGCACGGTGGAATCGCGGCAGGCGTTGGCCAAGCGCTCTACGAAGAGGTCCGTTTCGACGAAGACGGTAACCCCGTTACGTCAAACCTCGCCGACTACGCAATCCCATCAGCAGCCGAACTGCCGTTCTTCGAAGTGATCTCGACCGAGACACCGACACCGATGAACCCGCTCGGCGCCAAGGGCATCGGCGAGGCCGCAACGATCGGTTCAACACCAGCTGTACAGAACGCAGTCATCGACGCACTCGCTCACCTCGGCGTCCGCCACATCGACCTGCCGTGCACCCCTGAGCGGGTGTGGCAAACGATGCAGCAGGCCGCTGCAGGCACCCTGCCCGACCCGTGGCGCGAGCCCCCCGAGATCTTTGCTCGCAACCGCGCCGAGGTCGATGAACCGCAAGACACCGCCGACGCACCGGTCATCTAAAACGTCCACTGCCATGAGCGACGACATTGCGCCGAAGACCCTGGCCAAGCAACTGCCCGGCGAGTGACTCAGCCGGCGCAGTCGACGCAGTGCACGTCGGCGGGTGACGTTCCGCCGAACAGTTCGGTCAGCCAGTCGATCAGACGCACGCCCTCGACTTCGAGCTCATAGACCTCTGGGCCGCGCATGACCGTGTGCGCTGAGCCGGGGGCCACGTAGGCGGAAATCTCGATTCCTGAGGTCTCACCCAGCGCTTCGGTGGCATCGATCAGCGTGACCAACTCGTCGGCTCCGACCCCGGCGAGGCTGCCGAAGAATGCCTGCGTCTGGTCGAATGCGTAGTCGAAGCGGGCAAAACGAACGTCCGGGGCGTGCGTCCCGGCGAGAACGTAGAGGCCGGGAATGCTGTACTCCTCAGCGGTCAGCCCATCAGCGACCGGCCAGGCTGGCAGGTTGTTCGTCGTGCCCCACAGGGAACCAATGGTGGCGTTGACGACAGGGACGTCCGGGTAGCCGCCCGAGCTATCACCGAACGTGACGATGTCGGTGGTGGCCGGATAGCGATCTGCAACGAGCCCTGCGAACAGCGGGGTCGGAACCGATCCAGCGCTCGCCCCAGTGATGACGACCTGCTCGGCATCGGGATAATTCGCGAGCAGCAGGTCAAGCCCGGCCGATGCGTTGACGAATCCGTTGTGGCGGACCACGAGATCGCCGTAGGCCGTCGTCTCATCGCCGAGGAAAACATCGCCGGTGCAGTACGGGACATAGACAATGGAATGATCTGCCAGGGGGTTCTCCGGGTTCGTCGCGTCAAACAACCCCGAGTCGCTTGGCGGTTCGGTGATGTCGATGCTTGACGTGTAAGTCCCGTTCTCGAAGTCACACGACTCTTCGGTGAAGCAGGCGCCGCCACCTTCGAAATACAGAACAACCTTGTTCGGATCGGCGGGCCGTTCCCACAGCACGAACTCGCTCCCGTCGGCACACGCACAATCGCTGTCGGGTTCGAACACACCCCACTCCCCTGCCATGCCTGCCGGTTCGTCGACCGTTGGTTCCGTCACAACCGGCTCAGCCACCGTTGGTTCCGTCACCGCTGGTTCAGCCACCGTTGGTTCCGTCACCGCTGGCTCGGTAGCTGGCACCATCGTCTCGGCCGGGGCATCGGTCTGGATAGTTGCCGTGTCGGCTTGCTCGGACGCACCGTCACTTGATCCGCCGCACGCTGCGAGCACCAGACATGCCGCTGCTCCGAGTGAAATGATGTGTCGCTTCATTGCGGCATCTTTGCCGCCATCGGCCGCTCGTGTCCAAGCTTGCACCGATCGACGAGACTTCGGAGCACGGCGTGGTGCGCCGAGCAGCGCGACATGTTCGGTGCGGTGCTCACCGACAGCGAGCCGATTTAGCCTGCTGCGTAGACGCTGTCGAGGCGCGGCCGGCCGGCGCCGTCGTGCGCGAGTACCCCGTCGTCGACGAGCTTCACGATGTGCGAGAGAACGCTACGCGCCGCTGGCTTGTGTAGCTCGACGCGCACCGCTGCATAGAGCATCGTGACAATGTCGGGAATCGTCGTCAAGCCGCCGCGGATGGCGTCGATGATCTGCTGCTCGCGGGCCTCGCGGTGCGCAATGAGTTGGCGGACAAACCGCTGCGGGTTCGGGATCGGGACCCCATGGGTGGGGATGGCAATGTCGTCGTCGCGGCCAGCGACAACTCGGAGCGATTCGAAGTAATCGTTCATGTCGCCATCGGGTGGCGAGACGACGGTCGTACTCCAGCCCATGACGTGGTCGCCTGTGAACAACGTGCGAGTCGTGCCATCGTCGAGGGCAAAACAGGTGTGATTCGACGTGTGCCCGGGTGTATGTAACGCGGTCATCGACCAGCCGTCACCGCTGACGGCCACGTCACCCGTGACCACTGCGATGTCTGGCGTGAAGTCGTGGTCGGTCGCTTCTTCGATCTTGACGTCGGGCTCGGCGATGTCGTCCGGTTGGGCGTCGCTGTCACCTGACCCGAGTGGAGCGACGCCAAACCCCTCTGGGTCGGTGCCAATATCCCAGGGCTCAGCTCCGGGCCGATCGTGCGGGCCAAATGCAACAGTCGGAGCACCGGTCTCGTCTCGGAGCCAGGCCGCAAGGGGCGAGTGATCGGCGTGGCAGTGCGTGACGAGGATCGAACGAACCGTCTCTCCGGCCAAGGCCGCAGCGAGCGCGTCGCGGTGCGAATCGATGCGGGGGCCTGGGTCAATCACCGCGACGTCGCCCGTGCCAATGATGTAGGTGCCGGTGCCGTGGTAGCTGAACTTCGACGGGTTCTTGGCGATGATCCGTCGGATGTTCGGCGCGATCTGTTCGACCTCGCCGTACTCGAAGTCGTTTGATTTCAACGTAACGAAGTCAGGTGAATTGCTCACTCGCTCAGTCTGACGCGAGCCACCGCAGCGGGCGCAATTGGCCGACTTCCCGACCGTGGCCCATGACTGGAACCCGAGTCTCGGCAACCAACCGTTGGATGGTGTCGCGGTCGACGCCGAGCAGCTTCATTGCCTTGGGCATCACCGCCTGCCGGGCCGCATCGGAACCATCGGCAATCTTGTAAGCCACAGCACGCCCGTCGGGAAGCGCCGCGGCCAGCACGCCGGCTGCACCTTCCTTTGCGATCAGGCCGGGCACTGCTCGCATCCAGAGCGTGACGTCGCGGCCCGTGCCGCCAACCAATTCTGGATGTGCCCGCATTGCACGGGCCACTGGTCCGTCGGCCAGCGCCACGGCCGCAAATGCGTCGGCGAGCCCGCTCAACGAAAAGGCCTGCGCCGGTGCGCCGCATCCGTCGATACCGATCTCGGTAATCGCTGCGCCAACCAGTTGCGCCATGTGCGCAGTAATCGTCTGCTGCAACGGGTGCTCGACAGCGAGGTAGTGCTCGATCGGCCAGTCGTTGATCTTGCACGTGGCCAACATCGCCGCGTGCTTGCCCGAACAGTTCTGTTGCAGCGCCGAGGCGTCGGTACCTGCTCGACGCGCCGCGTCGCGAGCTGCAGCCCCATGCGGCCGGGCCGGCGTGTTCTGGAGATCGGATTCGGTCAGCCCAACCATCTCGAGCATGCGACGAGCAGCATCGAGGTGCATCGCCTCGCCACTATGGCTGGCACACGCGACTGCGAGCAGATCGGCGGGAAGGTCAAGCCCGGCAGCCACCATCGCGTCAGCCTGTAAGGGCTTGAGTGACGAGCGCGGATACACGATGGTGGCGCTGTCACCGATGCACGCCTCGACGGCGCCCAAACCGTCGCGGACCAGACCTGCTCCGAAGTGCAACGACTCGTCGAGGCCGCTCCGGGTGGCGACAGCGATCGGAGCAAAGGAGCCGGTGTCGAACCGTGTGTCGTCGATTGGATCGGTCATGGTGTTTGGGGCGATTCGTCTTGAGGACTCGGGTGTTGATCGGTTTTGGTGGCGCGCCGCGGCTGTTGGATCGTCGTTAAATGATTGTCGACCACGTCGTAACGCTGGCCCCATTCACTGGCAAGTGCTTGCGCCATCGCCGCTGCTGGCAAGGCGAGGATCGCCCCGACCGCGCCGAGGAGCGCAGCGCCCCCGAGCGCTGCACCGAAGGCCACGGCAGGGTGCAGTTCCATCGTGCGAGCAGTGATGCGCGGTGCAAAGAAGTAGTTTTCGACCTGCTGGTAAATAATGATGAACCCGATGACGATCGCGGCCTTGAGCGGCGAGTCGAGGAATGTGACCAGCACGGGCAAGATGCCGGCGAGGTATGTACCGACCACCGGCAGGAACTGGCTGACGAGGCCGACCCAGAGGGCCAGCGCGATCGGCGCCTGCGTACCGATCGATTGAAAGACAACCCAGTGAAAAAACGCCGACAGTAGGGCGAGGAGCGCTCGTGAGTACAGGTACCCGCCGGTCTTGTTGATCGCCAGTTCCCACGCATGCAAGACACGTTCCTGACGAGCCGGGGTGAGGCGAGCGCAAATGACGCGGCGGAGGCGGGGGCCGTCGGCAACGAGGTAGTAGGTGAACAGAAGCGCTGACAGTCCTTGGAAGATGACCCCGAGTGCGGTAAGTGACAGGCGGACCGCCTCGTCGCCCTGGCTCTGGATGAACTGCTGCACGCGACCGTTCGGGTCGTTGACCTCGTCGATCACCGCCTGCGCATCGATCTGGGTTCCGAATGTGTCGTTCAGGAACGTGACGGTGTCCACGATGTAGACGTTCGACTCGGACAGCAGGTCGGCGATCTGCCCGCCGACAAGCGTGCCAATGGCAACGAGGAAGGTCAGGAACGCAAGGAGGACACCCAGCAGAATCGCGATCGTGGCACGCCCTCGTCGCCAACCGCGGGCTGCCAGTTTGTTGACGCCAGGCTCGATCGCCAGTGCGACGAAGAGTGAGAGGAGCAGCAGGATCAGCAGGTCTGCAAGCCGGTGGAACACGTGCCGCGCAACGAATGTCAGTAAAAAACCGGTCCAGAAGATCGCAACTCCGGGAACCACCCAGCGCGGCAAGGTGCGGTCGGTGGCACGGCGGTCGTACGGCGTGCCGTCAGCGCCAATGTGGCCGACGCTCGGGTCGACGTCTGTTTCGAAATTCTCGGGCACGTTCGGATGGTAGCCAGCAGGTCGTGGCACGATGAACCAATGAGCAATCGAGTGGTGGGTCCCGGGTCGGTAACGCCGGTGCGCCAAGTCCAGGAATGGCTCGGTACCCAGATCCGAGATCGAGTGGTGGGCCCCGACGCCAACCTTCGCCGCGTCGAATTGTTCGACACCAACGAGCCGGGCTGGTTCGATAACGACGCACCGATCCGGCGCGTGCACTCCGACGCGTCGATGTTCATTGGCGGCATGCGCGCCCTGCTGTTCCAGTCGCTACACCCCCTCGCCATGGCAGGCGTCGCAGAACACTCCGACTTTCGGAACGATCCATGGGGTCGGCTGCAGCGCACCGCCGACTTTCTCGCTGCGACAACGTTCGGCCCGGCATCTGAAGCACAAAAGGCCGTTGACATCGTGCATCGCGTGCATCAGCGCGTCGTTGGCACGGCGCCCGACGGTCGGGCCTATGCGGCGAACGACCCGCACCTGCTTCTCTGGGTCCACATCGCCGAACTCGACAGCTTCCTCATCGCCCACGACCGTTACGGCGTCGACCCGCTCGTTGGAGCGGAACGAGATCAGTACGTTGCTGAGTCAGCCGTCATTGCACGAGCGCTCGGCGTCGTCGCCCCGCCCGAGACCGAGGCCGAACTGCGTGACCACCTGCGCACGTTCCGTCCAGAACTGGGCGGCTCAAGAGCAGCACGAGATGCTGCGCGCTACCTGCTGATCCAGCCACCGCTCCCCGCCGCCGGTCGCGTTCCGTACGGCCTGATCTGCGCCGCTGCCGTCTCACTGATGCCAGCGTGGACTCGTTGGCCGCTGCGGCTCCCGTGGCTCCCGATTACCGAGGCGACCGCCGGGCGAGCGGTCGGCGATGCGGTCACTCGCGCACTGCGCTGGGCACTGCCCGCCGAGCAGGCCTGAATTCGTTCAGGCAATCGATGCAGCCAGCGGCTTCGAAAGGTCACCCTTCGGCTTCACGACCACACCGCCGTCCAACTCCAACCAATCAGCCATCAGCCGGAGTTCTTCGGCCAGTTCTGCTGCGACGTACCGCTCGTTGATCCCTGGCTCGCCGTAACTGCCCTGCACGAGGAGTTGACCAGCCTTGCGATCGGCTTTCAGATCGATCCGACCGACCAGTTCGTCACCCAGCAGGAATGGCAGCACGTAGTACCCGTACTGCCGTTTTGGCTCTGGCACGTAGATCTCGATGCGGTAACGGAACCCGAAAAGCCGCTCGGCTCGATCGCGATACCAGACCACCGGGTCGAAGGGGCTCAGGAGTGCACGCGCCGAAATCTGGCGTGGCCACTTCGCCGCAGGGTGGAGGTACGCCGGTTTGCTCCAACCTTGGACCTCGACCTGGAGCAGTCGGCCGTCTTCGACCAACTCGTTCATGAGCGGACGCGATCTCGGCATCTTCAACCGGTAATAGTCGGCGAGATCGGCGAGCGTGCCGACGCCGTGGTGTTGCGCGGCGAGCACAAGCAACTCCTTGTGCGCCTGGTCAGGTGACGGTGTGGGAAGCGCAAGAATCTCCGCTGGGATCACGTTCTCAGTCAGGTCATACACACGTGCAAAATCGTTCCGACGTCGCACACCTGTGACTCGACCTTGGTGAAACAACACTTCAAGCGCAAGTTTGCCATCGTCCCAGTCCCACCACGGACCCTTCTTGCCGACGCGCTGGTCGAGGTCGCCAGACATCACTGGCCCATCAACACGAATCCGGTCGAGCACCTCATCGAGGTAGCCGGGTCGGCGCGCTTCGAGCTTGTCGACGGCATTCCAGGCGTGACGATCCTCCATCCGCCAACGCATCAGTGGGTGCAACCCCACTGGTGCATGCGAGGCCACATGCACCCAATATTCGAACAGTTCGCCGGCGGCCGACGCATCCCAGATCAGTGATCGAGGATGCGGGCCGAGCCGTGCGAAAAGGGGCAACTCCTGGCTGCGGACCAAGACATTGACCGAATCAATCTGAACGACACCCATCTGTTCGACCAGCTTGCGCAGATGGCGCCGATCAATTCGACCAGTCGGCCGTGGGTTGTTGAACCCCTGGGCCCCGAGCGCAATCCGCCGAGCCTGAGCCTGAGAGAGCCGCGTCACCAAACGATTGTCGCGCAGCCAAGCTCACAAACTCGACAACCGTTTCAGTTGGGGTCTGACCCCAACTGAAACGGTGAACGCTCTCAGTCTTCGGCGACCGTGATTTCGACGCCCTGGATGATGACGTCCTCGTGTGGACGGTCGCTGCGGTCGGTCTTGACGTTCTGCATTGTGTCGACGATGTCGAGGCCCTTCACGACCTGGCCGAAGAGGCTGTACTGCGGAGGCAGGCCGACGCCGGATGCGCCCGACACGATGAAGAACTGCGAGCCATTGGTGTTCGGGCCGGAGTTAGCCATGGCCAGCGAACCGACCTGGTATTCACGCGGCTTGGGGAGTTCGTCTGCGAACTTGTAACCGGGGCCGCCACGGCCAGTACCGCTGGGGTCGCCGCCCTGGCACATGAAGCCGTTGATGATCCGGTGGAAGATCACGCCGTCGTAGTAGTGGTGGAGAGCGAGGAAGACAAAGTTGTTGACGGTCTTCGGTGCCTTGACAGCGTCGAGCGCGACGACGACATCGCCGAGCGTCGTGGTGATCTTTGCGGTATGCCGCTTAGACGCGTCGATGCCCATCTCGGGTGCGGCAGGAAAGTCCTGCTGCTGGGGTGCGGAACCGTCAAAAGGAGGGAAAGCCATAGCGCCGAACCCTATCGGCGGCGAGTTCTGCACCCGTCGCGGCTAGCTTCGTCCCTGTGAGTGACTCTGGAAATTCCCATCCCGACGATTTCGACGTCGTGCCGGATGCCGAACCTTCCATTGCCACCCCGCCAGGTATCGATCTGCATGCGATCCAGCGTGACCTTGAAGGCGTCCAGGCCGCCCTCGAACGGTTGAATGAGGGCACCTACTGGATCGACGAGATCACCGGTGACATCATTCCCAATGAGGTCCTTGACGCCTTCCCTCTGACCCGCACCGTTGCGGGCAACACGGCCAACTGACGCCTCAGTACCTGGCTGAACTCATGCAGCAGATCCATCAGACAGCGAGCGCCGCCTGATGCAGAGGAAAGGTGCCGCCTCGCTCGCCGGCCTTCTGGCACTCGCAACCGGGCTTGCCGCAGCAGCACAGCAAGCCTCCAAGCGAACGAAGTCGTCGCCGCTGACCAGCCGCTTCACCCGTTCAGCGAAGATCTGGAAAATGTCGGCGCGCAACAGTGCCCGGTTCGCCGTCAGCAAGGTACGCGGAATCGCCAGCGACCAAGAGCGCCGGGCAGCCCTCGACGAACAGTTTGCTATCCGAACGGCCGAAGATGTCGCCAAAGAACTCGGCGAAATGAAGGGCGTCTTGATGAAGGCCGGACAAATGATCAGCTTCATTTTCGAGGCGCTCCCCGACGAGGCCCAAGACGCACTGGCCACCTTGCAGGCCGATGCCACACCGATGGCTCCAAGCCTCGCAGCAGGCGTGGTCCAAGGCGACCTCGGCAAGCAACCCGAGCGCATCTTTCGCGAGTGGTCCGACCTTCCCGTCGCTGCCGCGTCGATCGGGCAGGTCCACAAAGCTGTCACGCCAGACGGCCGAACCATCGCCGTCAAGGTCCAGTACCCCGGCGTCAACGAAGCCATTGAGAGCGACCTCGACGCCGCCGAAGTGATGTACGCGATGTTCTCGGCGATGATGCTGAAGGGCCTCGACGTCAAGGCTCTCGTCGATGAATTGCGCGGCCGGATGCGCGAGGAACTCGATTACAAACTCGAAGCCCGGAACGTCGAGGAATTCGGCGCGCGTTTCGCTGGCCATCCGTGGGTTCGCATTCCGAAGTTGGTGCCCGAGTATTCGACGGCTCGTCTCCTCACGACCGAGTGGGTCGACGGAATGAATTTTGAAGAGCTACGCAAGGAACCGGCCGAGACAAAACAACGGTCGGGCGAAGTGCTGTGGAGGTTCGCTCAGCGCGCCATCCACCAATACGGCATCTTCAACGGCGACCCGCACCCAGGCAACTACAAGTTCCACCACGACGGCAGCATCACCTTCCTCGACTACGGCCTTGTCAAGCGCTGGTCACCCGGTGAATGGGAAAGCTTGAAGCCGACAATGGACGCGATCATTGTCAACCGTGACCCCGAATTGCTCGTGCGCGAGATGGAGAAGTCGGGGTTCTTGCGTACTGGTCACGGCCTCGACGCCGGCCTCGTCTACGACTACGTGTCGAGCCCATATGTGCCCTACCTGACCGATGAGTTCACCTTCACTCGTGAGTGGATTCGCGACACGCTCGGCACGATTCTGGATGTCCAGGGTCCACACGCTGCCGTCATTGAGCAGCTCAACCTTCCGCCGAGTTTCGTCATCCTCGACCGGGTGGTCTGGGGTGTGAGCGCGATCCTCGGCAAGCTCGAGGCACGTGGCCCGTGGCGCGGGATGCTCCTCGAATACACGAATGATGGCCCACCGGCCACCGATCTCGGCGCTGCCGAGGCAGCCTGGGCGTCGAGCCACGCTCCGAACTGAGTGAGATTTCAGCTTCGCCCTCTTTGGACTGTTGGTTGATCGTCGGGCTTCGCTGACGCCCTGAACGCCCCCATCCGTCTACTCTCACGGCATGGGTGATACTCCAGACAGCACTGCTCGCGCACCGTTCGCACCGTGGGACCGCCGAGATCTTCCGGGCAGCTTCAACGTCGCAGAGACCGCTCGCCGCGTTGGGAACTACAAGTGGACCGAAATGAAGCTCTTCGAGGCCCTGGGAGGATGGATTGCCACGGTGCCCGAACTCGACATCAAAATGCGTCTCGGGGCGCACTGCTATCACCATGCCTGGCACGCCGACCTCTGGCACAAGCGACTCCCGGAGTTGCGCGAGATGAAACCCGAGCGGCTCACCGTGCCCGCCAACGAGGCAATGGAACGCTTCATTGCCGCCATGACCGAGCCCGAGGCGCCCGGACTGTCGATCGAAAAGCTCGTGGGTGTTTACCGCGTGCTGATTCCTCGGTTCATTGCTGCATACACGTACCACCGCAACAACACGAGCGAAATCACCGATGCGCCCACCATCAGGTCGATCAATTTCATCCTGCAAGACGAGTTCGACGACTGGCGTGATGGCGAATTGATGCTGCAGTCACTGATCACGACGCCAGAGCACGTCGAGCGAGCTGCCGCCCACCAGGCGAAGCTCGAAACAATCATGGTCGAAGCTGGCGGGATTACCGGCCCTGGCAGCATTGGTGGCGCTGAACCAAGCTGAGAGCATCGGTGGCGCTGAACCAAGCTGAGAGCATTGGTGGCGCTGAACCAAGCTGAGAGCATTGGTGGCGCTGAACCAAACGAACGCAAACACCAACCGTTCGTTCCGACCAAGAAGTCGGTCGGCGTACGGGAGGAGAAGCAGACCGTGACGACTTGATCGTCGCGTCCGGCTCACGCGCGTCGTGCCACATCCCGGTTTGGCGGAATCCACGACGCCGGGTGAGGTCGCACGTTGTACCTCTTGGTACGGAAAAGCGCCACGAAACTCCAAGGCGCCGTCAGGATGACTCTGGGACACTGCTGACCTCAGACGGTGACTTCCTGATGTCGATGTCGTGGAGATCTACCACGGCGGGTAGGCGAAACGGGCCGTCAACGCGGCCGTCGCGGCTGCTCATGAAAGCAGCCGCGACGGATTTGGTCTCAAGGACGAGCGATCAAGCCCGAGGCCGGGGAGGCCTCAGCCGGATCAGCCGGCGAACCAACCGTTGATGTCAACGATCAAGTTCGTTGTGGCCGTGCTGTAGAAGCACAGCGTGCCGTTTGACGACACGGGCACAATGACCGCGTTGCCAACAGTTTCGCTGACAGCGAAGTTGAGGCTCGCAACTCCTGGGCGGGAGCCACAGGCGTATGCCGTGATGAACCCAGACCCGAGCGGCTGAGACACAGCAATGTTCAGCGACACCGCGCCGACACCGGAACTTGGGAGTCCGGCGATGCCGGTGAACTGCACTTCCATCGTCTGGAAAGCGCCCAACTTCTTCTTGGTGACGTTTCGCAACACGTCCGGGCTCTCGCCTGGACGGGTGTCGAACACACGCTCGGGTCCAACGGAAGTGAACGCCGAGCCTGTAGCAAACCAACCGTTGATGTCAACGATCAGGTGGGTAGCGGCTGACGAGTAGAAACACACGGTCCCATTTGGCGACACCGGCGCAATGACTGCGTTGGATACCGTCTGACCGCCCAGGTAGTTGAGGCTTGACACGAGAGTTCGTGAGTCGCACGCATACACCGTGATGAACCCAGCCACGTCTGGCTGATCCACGGCAATGTTCAGCGACACCGCACCGACACCGGAACCGGGGACGAACCCGGCGAGGCTGGTGAGCTTCACTTCCATCATCCTGTCGACGCCGAGCTTGGCCTTGGTGACCGTACGCAACGCATCCGGGCTCTCGCCCGAACGAGTGTCGAACACACGCTTGGGGCTCACTGCATTGAACCCTGATCCCGTTGCGAACCAACCATTCAGCTCAACGATGATGTCAGTCGACGTGCTGGCATAGAAGCAGACATCGCCAGTCGACGAAACTGGGGTGATGACGGAGTTGCCGACAGTGCGGCCGGCAAGGAAGTTGACATTGGCAACGGTTTCACGTTTGCCGCAGTCGTAGACCGTGATAAACCCGGCAGCTCCCGATCCGGTCGACGTAACGTTCAACGACACAGCACCGACACCGGATTTCGGGACAAATCCGGTGATCCCGGTCATTTTCACACGAAGCTCGTAGAACGTTCCGACCTGATTTTTGGAAACCGATCGCAACGCATTCGGGCTCTGGCCCGCACGAGTATCGAACACACGCACAGGCCCAACAGCGTTCAAGCTGGTAGCTGTCCCTGAGCCCACCCTGATGATCTGCGTGGCCGTGCCACTGTTGCCAAACTCGTCGGTGATTGTGATCGTTGCGAGGTTGTCGCCCTGAGGAAGCGCCTTCGGTGGGGTCACCGACCAGGTGCCGTCAGCGCGGACCACAGTTGTCAATGTCTGACCGTCGATGACGACGGTGACGGTGTAGCCAGGTGTCGATCCACCGCCCTGGATCACAGGGGTCGTGTCGTTGGTGGAGACGACTGGATCGCCGTTTCCAACGGTGACGAGCACGGTGGAGGAGTCGACCGTGAGGGTCTGAGTGAAGGTTCCAGTGTTGCCTGCCGGGTCCTTCACGGTGGCAACGACCTTGCGCGCGCCGTTTGCGAGCTGCGTGAACGGGGTGACGTTCCAGCCAGAGGCTTGGATCACGGCCGCCATCGGCGTCCCGCCGTCGATGGTCACTGCGACAGAGATGCCGAGGCCCATTGCGACGTCGGTGGTCCCGACGATCGTCGGAGTCCGATCACTCGTCTGGGCTGTGCTGCCCCCGTTGATCGCGATGATCGGCTTGACCAGATCGATGGTCAGGGTTTGGGCGAGCGTCGTTTCGTTTCCGGTTGTGTCGGTGACGGTGACGGACACGTTGTGGTCGCCGCCAAGGAGCGCCTTTGTCGATGTCACTGTCCAGGTGGTGCCGGTCACGATCACAGGGGTGACCGAAAGGCCGTCGATGAAGACCTTCACTGTCGCACCGGCTTCACGAGTTCCGCTGATTGTCGGGGTCGAATCGTTCGTCAGATCTTTGCTGGTGATCGGAATCGACGGAGCGTCCACGTCGATCGTCAGTACCTGAGTGACAGACTTCTTGTTGCCCGCCGGATCGGTCACTTCGGCGACAACTGTCCAGACGCCTTCGCCGAGTGTCAGAGTGGTGTTCCACGTGCCGCCAGTCTGGACGGAGACCGTGCGGATTTCTGTCTTGACGCCACCGGAGATGGGCTTGGTGAACGTCACCTTGACCGGCTGCCCGGCATCCACGTCGGTGGTCCCCGAAACTGTTGGCGACGTATCGCTCGTTGCTGCAGTGGCTCCACCATTGATGGTGATCGTCGGAGCTTGGGTGTCGATCGTCAAGGCCTTCTCGGCTGTGCCGGTGTTGCCACCGCCGTCAGAGGCGCTCGCAACGACGTTGTACGAGCCGCTGGCCAAACCGGGGGCGGCGACTTGCACCGACCAGACGCCTGCGACTGGGGTTACCTGATACGTCTTGACGACGGTAGCGCCCTGCTTGATCTCGACCGTGACGGGTGAGGGGGCTTTACCAGTGATGAGTGGGGTGTCGGTGATGAAACTCGCACCGCTGGTAATCTCCACGAGTGGCGGGCCCGAGTACAGCTGCATGTTGCTCACCGAAATGGCACCGGTTTTTGTCAGCATGCGACCGTTGAGGTTGGTGTTGGCGCCCATGCTGATTGCCCCGTTGGCCAGAATCGTGCCCACGAAGTTCGAGTCGGCACCGATTGAGGCGGCCCCGTTGACCTGCCAGAAGACGTTTTGAGCCCGGGCCCCGCCGGTCAGGTTCATCGTGAAGTTGGCGCCGATTCCAAGCGCAGCGCCGACCTGGAAAATGAAGACCGCATTAGGGTCATTCTCGCCATCCATGGTGAAGGCTTGGCCCGCAGTCGCAACGATGGCTTGGCCAATGCTGTGCACACCTGGCCCCACTGTGAGTCCACCGATTTGGGGAATGATTGGAGCGCCGCCGGTCCGGCCTTCGGCGTTTGCATAAGCGGCCGTCATGTCGGCAATCGCTGCCGAACTCGCTGCCACGAACTTCGTACCAATGTGCGTGCCGGGAGCCAAGACCGAAATGGTGGTCGCGCCGATGTCACCACGGAACGTGGTTGCAAGTGTGCTCGCGAACGCCCCGGCGGGAGTCAGTGCACCGTACGACGAAGCCGCACCGAGCGGGACACCAGCGACCGCCGCCTGCGCGACCCCAGGCCCAACACCGACAAGACCAAACGTGGCCGCCAGCGCCGCAGCAGTCAGCAACGCAGTGCGCCGCAACCACCCCCGGTGGCGCGTCACCGGGTGCTGGCCCGGTGCATCATGGGTGTTGGTTTGTCGATGACTCGTCATAATCCCGCTCCAATATGTCGTGCTAAAAAGAGACCCCACGGGTCACACGCCCTTTTGATACTAATCGCATGATCAGGAAAATCAATACAAATTCCAGATGCAATGTTGATTTATCAGCCCGAACCCCTCTCACAAGTCGACAACAGAGCTGGTGGGAACTGCCTCATGTGAAGCCGGCAAGCCGTCCGCTGACAACAGAAGAATCCCCCACGTCATCCCCCAGGTCATCCCCCAGGTCATCCCGACCCTCCGCGACGGAAAGGGGGCGACTATTGTTTGGAACAAGGTCACAATCCATCGTGTCTCGGTCAGCACCGAACACACGTCCCACAGAAGTACAGAGAAATGGGGCGCTCATGCGTCAGTTCTTTCCGGTCGAAGATCTCGCTCGTGACGAGCGGTTCGTGCAGACGAACATGGCTGAACGGCTCTCCGACACACGCAACCCGATCGAAGCCACGGCGTCCAGCCGCAAGTCGAGCAAATCGCGTGCGGCTTCGAACCGCCTCACACCCGACCGCCCAGACGCATCAGAGCGCGCCCGTGGCCTGATGCACGGCATCATGGTCGGCGAAATTCAGGCCCTCGAAGGTGCCGGCCGCACCGCGCACGACTTCGCTGCTGGCGACGGCAGCGGAGACACCATCCCGTTCGAACTCAAGCTCGACATGGCTCGCCAGGCGTGGGACGAGGCACGCCACGTCGAAATCAGTGCCAAGCTGGGCGATTGGATGGGCACCGAACTCGGCGAGTTCCAAGAGAACACCGTGCTCTTCGAGGCTGCATGCTCGAATGATCCGGTACTGCGCCTCGCCGGCGTCAACCGCGCGCTCGAAGGCCTCGCCATCGACGTGTTCACCCAGATGAAAGAGTTCGGCGATCTGGCCGGCGACCCCTACCTCGAGTTCTGTGAAGACTGGATGCTCGCTGACGAAGTGACCCACGTGAAAATGGGCTCCGACTGGCTGCGCAAGGTCACCGAGACCGATCCTGACCGCCGCAAAAAGGCGCTCGAGTTCCAGCAGGTCGTCGACAAGCTCTTCAGCTTCGGCGGCGCACGCGGCGACCATGAGGAGAGCAGCTTTATTTTGGCCCGCCGTTTCCGCGAGCTGGCCGGCTTTACCAATGACGAGGTCGACACGATCTCGGAACTCGATCACGAGGCACTCGTCGAGCGCCAAGCTGCCATCGCCGCGGCGCAAGCCGCAGTCGCTGGCGTCGCGGCTCTGACCTGATGTCCGACACGCTCGTTGCGGGCAAGGTCACCGTCGCTCCGGCGCAATTCGTTCAGGTCAAGTACGACGCCGCGGAGATCGCTGCGTTGGTCACCGACTTGGCCAGACAGTTGGGAGTCTCGAATCCGATTGAGTTGACGATCGACGAGACCACGCCGTTGGCCAAGATCATCTGCGAACTCGATGCGGTGTCGTCTGACGCGGTGATTCGAATCTCTGCACAGAGCGGCGCTCTCGAGAACACCAAGGTGCTCACCACACTGGGCCCCGTCCAAACGAAGGTGGCAGTGGGTCGCATGTTGCTGCGGGCCCGCGACCGGATGCGCGACGACTTTGCCGACGCTCCGCCCGACAACGATCTGACCCGCGAGGAAAACGCTGCGTGGGACACCTACTGCGCTGGCCGCCTGCTTCGCGCCGGCTACGAAATCCAGGAGCAGCGCTGGCGTTACAACTACCGCAACCGGTTCGGCTTCAGCGACGCCGTCGACGCCGACTTTGATCTGCTGTGGGCTGCCGACGATCTCGGGTGGGCCAGCCTGTTCCCGGGCACCTGACGTTCGCACACCGACGGCCGCCGCCAAACTGTTGCCCACTCGGCGTCAGCCCTCCGGTCCGTCGCACCGCGCCGCCGCGTGGTTTCCTTGCAGCATGAGCGCAGCTTCTTCACGAGTACGGCGGATCCACACATCTGACGACTTCGGCGGTATCGATCTGGATGTGATCGACGCGGGCACACCCGGCAATCCGGTGATCGTGCTGTGTCATGGCTGGCCAGAGAGCAAGCACAGCTGGCGGCATCAGATCGACCCACTGGTTCACGCCGGCTATCGCGTGCTCGTTCCCGACCAGCGCGGCTACGGGTCGTCATCGACACCGCGTGATGTCGCGGCGTACCGGAGCGACCGGCTGGCGGGTGACCTCATCGCACTCCTTGATGACGTCGATGCCGAGCAGGCAACGTTCGTCGGCCATGACTGGGGTGCGCTCGTCGTTTGGGATCTCGCCCGCTATCACCCAGACCGCGTGAGTGGCGTGATCAACGTCAGCGTGCCCTACACGCCGTGGCCGATGCAGCCGACCGAACTGTTCCGGGCGACGTACGCCGACCGGTTCTTTTACATGCTGTATTTCCAGCTCCCCGAGCTTGCCGAGAACGAACTCGACGCCGACGTGGCGCGTTCACTCCGCACAGTGATCTGGGGCGGATCGGGCGAAACCGCAGCGCCTCCGCCGCCGACCGACCAGCTTCCCCCGATGACTGGGACCGGATTACTCGACACGTGGGGCAGCGCTGCGGGTGTTCCCGCTGGTCTTCCGGCATGGCTCCCCGCCGACGACTTCAACGAGTTCGTCAACCAGTTCACGGCGAGCGGCTTCTTCGGGCCAATCAGTTGGTACCGCAACCTCGATGCCGACTGGGCGCTCACCAAGGACCTCCTCGCACCGCCAATGCCAACGGCGTTCATCGGCGGCGACAAGGACATGGTGATCGCACACCGCATGGAGTACGTCGAGTCGATGGCCGTGATGCTGCCCGACTACCGGGGCCACGTGATCATCCCCGGCGCTGGCCACTGGACGCAGCAGGAAAAGCCTGACGAGTTCAACGCCGCGCTCGTCCAGCAGCTCAACGCACTCCTCTGACCGCGCGCTCCTCTGACCGCGCACTCCTCTCACCAATCACTCCGCACACCAATCACCGCACACACACCACACCGAGCGGACGTTTATCGATCGGGCCGATCTGACGAAGCATCGGGCAGCACGAACTGGGCCAGCCCCGACGGCCTTCCCGGCTTTGCTTCGGTGAGCGGCCGGCAGCACGGTCGTTGCCAGCCGAAGCCGACGATCTTGCCCTTTGGCGGCCAGTAGCCGTCGCGGCTGTACGCCCACCATTCGAACGGGTTGAGATAATACGCAGCCGATTCGACCGTGCCAAATAGCGAGTCGCCCTTGCGTCGACGGTCGATGAGCCAGCGCCCTGCGCCGGCCAGTCCCCCGAGCGCCATCCAGCCGACGTAGAGCAGCGGATAGAACGGACCGAACCAGCGGGCCTGCCAGACGTGGACGTCTTCGTGGTCGGTGATGAGCTTGGCTCGACGAGGCTGCTCGACGTCACCGGCACCGCCAATCACGTTGCCGAGCGTGGTAGCGAAACCCTTCCGTGGCATGAAACCCCGGCGGTACACGTGCCGGTTGCGCCGTTCGCTCAGCCCGGGGACGTAGCCCGAGTCCTTCTTGATAAGTCCGATGGCGTGTGCAAAGAGGCCCGCACTGGTCATCGGCAAAGCCCAAGTGGAGTCGAGCGTGAACGCAATCAACCCGTCAGAGCAGCTCCAACCGTAGATCCGGCGGTAACCCGAGATTGCTCCGTTCAACCCACCGACGACAGTTGCAGGGATACCGACACCGACGGCGGAGCCGACTGCACCTGCGAACGTGGCCCCGAGCGCGGCAGCACCCGCCGCCTCTGCGAGACGACGGGTGCTGCGAGCGAGCATTCAGTTGTGACCAAAATCTGGCGTGCGTCTCAGCGCTGCTGGAGCTTGGAGAGCAGACGCAGGATCTCGAGGTACAGCCAGACGATCGTGACGAGCAATCCGAGCGCAGAAACCCACTCGTATGCCTTGGGCATACCGGCTTCGACGCCTTTTTCGATGCGGTCAAAGTCGAGCGCCAGCATCATCGCCGCGATGCCACAGACGACGACCGAAAAGCCAATGCCGAACAGGCTCGGGCTATTGATGAAGGCGATCTCGCCGCCGAACAGGCTCATCAAGAACGAAACGCCGTACAGCACCATGATGCCCAGCGTGGCAAAAATGACGTTGCGACGGAACTTGTCGGTGACCTTGATGATGCGGGTCCGATACAAGACGAGCATCACGAAGAACACGGCGGCGGTGGCGCCGACCGCCTGAATGACGATGCCATTTTGAAAGGTCTCGTAGCCCTTGGAAATTGCTCCGACGGCGAAGCCGTACCCGATCGCGTAGACCGGGCCGAGGAACTTCGCCCACATCGGCTTGAACGACGACGCAATCACCGCGCCGAAGCCGGCGATGATACCGACCATTGCGATGGGTGGGAACGAGTAGGTGGCTTCGCCGGTGAGTGTGGTGCCACCAGCGGCGGACCACCCAAACGATGCGGAGATGAGAAGGAGGACAAACAGGGATGCAACGGCGGTGATCGTGCCGTTGACGGTCATGACTTCCTTCGACCACGGAGTGGTCGGGCCGTCGTTGGTGGGGGCGTTGAGCGGCGATCCGGTGGTGAGGGGCGCAGTGTGCCCGCCGCGTACCGGTGCCGCCCATCCGGCGGCATCGCGCCGCATAGTGTTGTCGTTAAAGACTGGATTGGCCATGGGCTCAGTGTATCGGTGCCACGATCTGGACAGTCTTCAGCGCAGGTCCTCCGCACAAATCTTCAGCGCAAATCGTGTGCACTGGTGCCTTCCCACATGTCGATCTCCGGCGCCGACGCCAAGATCCCTCTACACGACGTGGCCATCTCGACCATGAGCGGGGAGTCGAAGTGCTGCCGTTGCATCTGATCGGAGTCCCACTTCTGGATCACGAGGTGCCGGCCGGGCGTGGTGACGCTCGAACACAGATCAACGTTGCGGCAACCGTCTTCCATGCGGGCCAGCACGATGTACTTCGACAGGATTGCCAGCAACTCTGCGTTGTCAGCCTGACTCGGGTTTGCATCAAAAGTCATCGTGACCACGACGAGTTCAATGTGGATATCATCACTCATTACGATCGTTGGACTTTCTATATCGCTCATAGAGATACTGACAAATTGACACGCGAAACGCACAATTACAGGTTGGCGCAAGGATCCGTCTCGGTATCGTGACGTTCGTCTCGGGGGATGAGCGGGTCTACCACATTTCCTCCGTGATGTCTTGCACACCGAAGAACCAACGACTAAATAGTAGGAGCCGCCGGTGGCCAAAGATCGTGTTGAACGTGATGACGAAGACCTCGTCCGCCTCTACCTCACTGATATCGGGCAGTACACGCTGCTCACCAAGGATGACGAAGTCCGCCTCGCGAAGGCCATCGAAGCCGGAAACGAAGCAATCGAGCAATTGGACGCAGGTGGAAAAGAAGTCACCGCAGCCAAGAAGCGCGAGCTGCGGCGCACCGCCCGCAAAGGTGAAGAGGCCGAGCGCCAGTTCGTCCAGTCGAACCTTCGACTCGTCGTATCGATCGCCAAGAAGTACCAGGCCTCTGGCCTGCCGCTGCTCGACCTGATCCAAGAGGGCAACCTCGGTCTCATGCACGCCGTCGAAAAGTTTGACTGGCGCAAGGGCTTCAAGTTCTCCACCTACGCCACGTGGTGGATCCGTCAGGCCATTACTCGCGGCATCGCCAACACAGGCCGCACCATTCGCCTCCCGGTCCACGCCGGCGACACGCTTGCTCGCTTACAGAAGGCGCGTTCGCGCCTCGAACTCAAGTTCGGCCGCACTGCGACGCTCTCCGAGCTGGCCAAGGAAGTCGAGATGCCGGAAGACAAGGTCACCGAGGCGCTGCGCTTCGCTGCCGAGCCGCTTTCGCTGTCCGAACCCCTGCGCGAAGACGGCGATGCCGAACTCGGCGACGTCGTCGAAGACCGCTCAGCCGAGTCACCCTTCGAAGTGGCCGCCACCGCGCTGTTGCCCGACGAGATCAGCCGACTCCTTGCCCCGCTCGATGAACGTGAGCGTGAAATCCTCAAGCTGCGCTTCGGCCTCGACCGCGGTGAGCCACGGACCCTCGAAGAGGTTGGCGAGCACTTCAACCTCACTCGTGAGCGCATCCGCCAAATCGAAGCTCGCGCCATGAGCAAGCTGCGCCACCCGTCGAGCGACACCGGCGCCCGCGACCTTCTCGCCGTCTAGCGCGCGGCACCACGCCGCCCCCGTGAGCGCATCACCTCGAGGCCTGTGACACCCCCACTGTCACGCCAACGTCAGACCTCGGCGTGACAGTGGGAACACGTTGCCGCTCACGCCCGAGCGCACTCTCTGCGACTGCGATTTCGACTCAAGAAATGGCAGTTGTTTGCCGAATACGTAGCTGTGCTGTCAATTCGCCGTGCCACGCTTGACGACCTCGAGCCGATGACCAGCGCGTACACCGCTGCATGGCGACAGGGTTTTCAAGACATGTTCACCGCTGGAGTCTTTGCTGGCGACGACTTCGCCAGTGATCGGGCCGCAGAGTGCCGCGCGGTGCTGATCAACGATGAGACCGACACGTTCGTGGCCGAAGGAGACCAGGGTCTCATTGGCTTCGCCGCCGCACACGTCCAACGTTCTGGCGCTGAAATTGAAGACATCTGGCTCCACCCCAATTCGTGGGGCACCGGGGCCGGTGCTGCACTCGCGTCGACCATCGAAGAAGAGCTTCGATCGATCGGTGGGACCCGCCTCACCGCATGGGTCCCAGAAGACAGCCCAAGCGGTCGGCGCTTCTTCGACAAACTGGGTTGGCGTGCCACCGGAATGATCGAACCACTGGGCCTCTACCTCGACCAACCGAACCGGTTGTTCGAGTATGAGCGCATGCTTGCCGCTATGGACATGACGCGCGGTAGACCTCGGCCTGTGATGTCGCTCCCGATCTGACACCTTCACTCACACGCGCAACGGCCGGCGCCCTCGCAATGGAGAACGCCGGCCGATGTTCGACCTGATGTCAGGTACGGGTCAGGCTGGGCCGGAGAATGCGCCAGCCTTGACTTCGGAGTTGTTCGCGAGGAACGTCTCCTTCGGGTTGTAGTCACGGGCCTTGTCTTCGCCGTCATTGACTTCCTTGCGGCCCACGACCATCCAATGGACTTCGTCCGGACCGTCAGCAAGGCGCAGCGTGCGCTGGCTGGTGTACATGTCGGCAAGGGGCGTCCACTGCGACACGCCGGTCGCGCCGTGCATCTGGATGGCCTGGTCGATGATCTCACAGACGCGAATCGGAACCATGGCCTTGACCGCCGACACCCACACACGAGCTTCGGAATTACCGAGCTTGTCCATCGCGTTGGCAGCAGTGAGCACCATCCGGCGCATCGACTCGATCTCGATTCGGGCCTTAGCAATCATCTCGGTATTGCCACCAAGCTTGGCAAGCGGCTTTCCAAAACCATCACGGGTGAGGCCGCGGGACACCATCATCTCGAGGGCCTTCTCGGCCTGACCGATTGCCCGCATGCAGTGGTGGATACGGCCTGGGCCGAGGCGAACCTGGCTGATCTCGAAGCCGCGGCCTTCACCGAGAAGAATGTTTTCGTACGGCACACGAACGTTGTCGAACTTGATGTGCATGTGGCCATGCGGTGCGTCGTCTTTACCAAACACATGCATCGGGCCGAGGATCTGCACGCCAGGCGTGTCGATGGGCACGAGGATCTGCGACTGACGCTGGTGCGGCGGGCCGTCGGGGCTTGTCTGCACCATGGTGATCATGATCTTGCAACGCGGGTCACCAGCACCGGAGATGTAGTACTTCTCGCCGTTGATCAACCACTCGTCACCGTCACGCTCAGCCACACACGCAATGTTCTTGGCGTCGGAAGAAGCAACGTCGGGCTCGGTCATGGCGTATGCCGAACGAATCTCACCGGCGAGGAGAGGCTTGAGCCACTGCTCTTTTTGCGCTTCAGTGCCGACACGCTCGAGCACTTCCATGTTGCCCGTGTCGGGCGCAGCGCAGTTCATCGACTCCGAAGCGAGCGGGTTCTTGCCCAACTCGATAGCGATGTATGCGTAATCGAGGTTCGACAGACCTTCGCCAGTCTCGGCGTCGGGGAGGAAGAAGTTCCACAGGCCGTTGGCCTTGGCCTTGTCTTTGACGACCTGCAGCACTTCGAGCTGGCCCGGGGCATAACCCCAGCGGTCTTCACGCGTCGCACCGAGGCGGAAGAACTCCTCCGACATCGGCTGAACCTCCTCCACAATGAAGGCCTTGACCTTCTCGTACAGCGGGCGCACACCTTCAGACATCCGGAGGTCGTACATGTCAACAGTTGATTCAAGAGCAGCCATGGGATGAACTTAGTGATGGGAATCCGAGGTCGCGCTATCGGGTGCACGCATACTGTGATCGCTCAGCATGAGCGACGTTGTGGACTTGCGCCGTCGTTGATTTCACCGTCGTTGATTTCCCCGCAGACCATCCGCTCGAGAAGGCGCGCCCACGCTCGAGTGCCGTAGAGAAACGGAGGCCGACGAATACGGGTGCTCTCGTCAGGCAGCACGACTCATCTGATGTGAGAGCAACGCTCCGCAAACGGCCACGAACGTCCGTGGATCGAATTTCGAATAACCCCAGCGTATGGGACTTTCGAAACACACCAGCGGACATCCGTGGACCCATTGGCGGAGATGGACGGGAATCGAACCCGCCGGACGGGGATCGCCCGTCCCAACCGCTTTGAAGGCGGCGGAGCCCACCAGGTACCCAGACATCTCCGCATTCGACGCTAGCTGTCGCGCGGCGAACTCGGGACACACAGCAGCGCTTTCCGCCCGGAATCGCGCCGAGTTCGCCGCGCGAGCGCGACTCGGTGCGGAGGCTCGTACTCTGCGGCCACCGACTCCCTCCATGTCACTCACCCCAACCGCCACGTCGGCAGGGAGAACACATGGTCACGCTCTGTTGGGCAGTTAAAGGCGGCTCGGGAACCACCGTTGTCACGTCAACGCTCGCACTCGAATCCACACGGCCAGCGCTACTCGTCGACCTCGACGGCGAGATCGACACGGTGCTCGGACTCCCCGAACCCGACCGTCCCGGCGTCATCGACTGGCTGCTCGGCGACGGGCCACCGACGCAACTGGATGATCTGCTGATCGATATCGACGACACCACCTTCCTCCTGCCCTGCCAGCTCAGCGGAACAGCGGGGTCAGCAACGTCGTTGCCGTCGCCAGGCCGATGGGCCGCACTTCTCGCGTGGTTCGCCGAGTGGGAAGCCCGCTCCGGCGGCGAAGTCTGGATCGATGCGGGCACGGGCACGCCTGCGCCGGCATTGGCGAACGGCGTCGAGCAGCGCTGGCTCGTCACCCGAGCCTGCTACCTCTCATTGCGTCGAGCAGCGCGATCCCCCATCCGGCCAACTGGCGTGTTGTTCGTGAGCGGGCACGGTCGGCAACTGCGCCCAAGGGACGTCGAGCGATCCGTTGGGGCACCGATCGTGGCGACGATTGCCGAAGACCCGCGCATTGCCCGGGCCGTCGACTCAGGGCTCCTCGCGAGCCGGCCTCCGCTCATCATCCGCAAGAGTCTCCGAGAGATCGCATGAGCGTGCAGCGTCTCGACGCGACCGCTGCCAGCATGTCGTCGCCAGCGGACCCTGTGGCCGACATCTGTCGGCGAATCAACGACGTTGATGGCGACGTCGGTCAGGCTGCCCATGTCGAAGCGCGACATGTCGCACCACTCGCAACCAGCGACGAGCAACGTCGCCTGGCCGAGGCAGCGATCGCTCGCCTCACGGGCCTCGGTGAACTCGACGAATGGGTCAGCGACGTGACCGTCGACGAAGTATTGGTCAACGCCGACAACCACATCTGGATCGACCGGGGTGGTGAACTGCTGAGAGTCGGCATGCTCACGAGCCAGCCGCTCGGACACATCATTGAACGGATTCTTGCGCCGATCGGCCGACGTCTCGATCTGACCACACCCATCGTCGACGCTCGCCTGCCCGACGGCGCACGGGTGTGCGCTGTCATTGGCCCGGTCGGCGTCGATGGCGCGTGCCTGTCGATCCGTCGCTTTGCACGCTCAGCGCGTCATCTTGCTGCATTCACTGATCCTCTCGGGGTCGAAATCCTTGGCCAAATCGTCGAACGGCGCTGCAACGTCGTTGTCAGCGGCGCCACTTCGTCGGGCAAGACCTCACTGCTCGCTGCCTTGATTGCGACGCTCCCGGATAACGAGCGCATCGTCGTTCTGGAAGACACCGCTGAGCTTCCCATCGGTACACAACATGTGGTGCGACTCGAAGCCCGTCCGCCTGCACCGGATGGACCCCCTGCGATCGACCTGAATGACCTGGTGCGCACCGCGCTTCGACTCCGGCCAGATCGCCTGGTCGTCGGCGAGATCCGTGGGCCCGAAGTGCTGAGCCTCGTGCAGGCAATGAACACCGGCCACGACGGTTCGTTCTCGACGTGCCACGCCAATGGGCCGCTCGACGCGCTCCTCCGGTTGGAATCGCTCGTACTGCAAGCGGCGCCCGCCTGGCCCCTGCCGGCGATTCGACAGCAGCTCGCACGGTCGCTCGATGTCGTCGTCCACATCGGCCGATCGCGCTCCGACGGCAAGCGTCGCTTGGTGTCGATCTGCGAGGTCGGGACGCCGAACCACAACGCCGAACCGCGCCTCGTTCCGATTGCTGAGCTTGGCACTGGCGAACGCCTCGTGCAGGTCGGCGTGCTTCGGAGCCGGCGATGAGCACCGTCTTCAGCGCCTCCGCTCTGACTGCTGTCTTGGCTGGTTTGCTGGCTGGTTTGTTGTGCCCTGCGATCTTCGCCTCGGCAGCGATGCGAGCAGGCATTCCACCACGCCGTTGGCCACTGCCAGTCACCCGCACGAACCGGTTCGGTGTGCCAGCATCAACTCTCCGGGCGCGCTGGGGTCAGAGACGAGTCGCAGGCGCCACCATCTCGCCTGGCGCGGTTGCGGAGTGGTGCGATGCGCTCGCCCGTTCACTCCGCGCCGGCACCGCCTTGCGCTCCGCTCTGATCAGCATCGAACCCACCGACCCGGCGCTCGCTGATCGATCCCAGGACGTTCGACAGGCACTCGGGCGAGGCGCAACGGTCTCGACCGCGGTGATCGGTCTGCTGGCCGATGCCACATCGCGACCCCGACGACAGTCACCCCACCTTGCGCTAGCCGCTGCGGTGCTGGCCACCTCGGGCAGCATCGGCGGGCCGACCGCCGCATCGCTCGATCGACTTGCCGGAGCATTGCGACTCCGCGTCGCCGACGGGCAAGAGCGTTCGGCGCACAGCGCCCAAGCGCGGCTCAGTGCACACGTTCTGACCGTCGTCCCGCTGGCCTTACTCGCCCTGTTGGCGGTGACTGACTCCAATGTTCGAGCCGTGCTCAGCCAACGCACCGGCTTCGCCCTCGTGTCGATCGGCCTCGCTCTCAACCTTTTCGGCTGGTGGTGGATGCGTTGCATCGTCACAGCACGCGCATGACATGTTCATTCTCGTTCCAGCCATGGTGACCCTCCTGTGTGTACTGGTCGCCGCCGACGGCGCCAAGCAGCTCGCCAATCCGAGGCGCGGTCCAGCCGCAACCGTGCAGGCGGTTCAGTCCTCCCCCTCATCGCCTCGGTCTGGGCGCACACAACGACACCGTCTCGGCTGGGTGTGTCTGGGGCTCGTCGGGGTCATGGCCGTCGGTGCCCTCTCGGCCGCGATCCTGACAGTCGTTGGCTTCGCAGCAGTGCGGACGCGGATACTGCTCGCCGTTCGATCAGCCACTGCGGCCCGGATTGCCGCGCTCCCAGATGCCATCGACACTTTCGTTCTCCTCGTGCACGCCGGCCTCACCCCGCGGCTTGCCATCGAACGACTCGTCGACGCAGCGCCGCCAATCACCCGACCGGCATTCGCCGAGGTCGTCAATCGCACGCGGCGAGGCGAGACATTCCCCGACGCACTGGCCGCGCTGAACACTCACTTCGGAACCAGTGCCATTGCGCTCGTTGACCTCGTTGCCGCCTCGAGCCGTTACGGGCTCCCGATGGCCGATGTCCTCACCCAACTCTCGGTGGAAACACGCGCAACGCGTCGACGCCTCGACGAAGCAGCCGCTCGCGCCCTGCCGGTCAAGCTGTCGTTTCCGCTGGTCGTCTGCACCCTGCCCTCGTTCATCTTGCTCGCCATCGCCCCTGCGGTGCTGGCAGCACTCTCGTCACTCGGCAACAACGCCTGGTGACCGACCGTTCCCGCACACTTCTTCGGAGGCACCGATGCCACACCTCATCCAGACCTGCTCTCTCTCGCTCGCCACAGCATCCATTGCTGTGACCGACCAGCTCGACTGCCTGGTCGAGCAACATCGATCGCGTTCTACCGGCGACCGTGGGCAGGCGACCACGGAATACGCACTCGTCTTGCTCGCTGCCTCACTGGTCGCTCTCCTCGTCGTCGCCTGGGCCACCGCCGGCGGAGGGGCGGCCCGCATCAGTCGCCTTTTCAACGCGGTGATCGATGCCGTGATCAGTAACGTCTGATGTCGAAGCGCGGACGCAACGACGCTGGCCAGGCGACGGTCGAGTTCGCACTGGTGCTGCCCGTGGTAGTGATCATCGTGCTCGGAATCGTCCAGGTCGGTGTCGCGATCCGCAACGAACTGGCCGTCGAGCTCGCCGCTCGGGAAGGGGCACGCGCTGCGGTCGTGTCCTCTGACCCGAGTGGCGCCGCCGGTCGTGCCGCACGCAGCTCGGTCGGGCTGCCGATCGAGGTGTCGACACAGACAACTTCGCATGACGTCGTCGTCACGATCACCTACACCGATCCGACCGACGTCCCGATCATCGGCCGTTTCCTCGGCCCCAGCACGCACAGCGCAACAGCGACCATGGCGACCGAGCCCGACTGACACGATCGGGCTGATGCTCGGGTCTGCGCCGTTAGCTTGACCGTCATGGACCTGAGCGCGACGACGAGCATCGTGGCCGGCGTGCCAACCGTTGCTATCGACGGCGTCGTCGACCTCGGTTCGATCGCCGCCTTCCGCGACGCCCTGCTGCGTGCTGTTCATGCCAATAGCGGCGCGCTCGTGGTCGCCGACCTCGACGGTGTCGTTGCGCTCGACGATGCCGGCCTCGGGATGCTGCTCGGCGCAGCAGCCGCGGCACGCCAGGCTCATGGCGACCTCGAGATTGTGTGCACCAACAAGCGACTTCGCACCCGCCTCGAACGCACCCGTCTCGACCAGTCGATCACCGTTCGAGACACAATTTCATGACCGAAATCGCTGCTGAAATCGCTGCTGTGTCCGGCGACGATCCGATCTTCCACCTCGCGCTCCCCGAAGACTGGCAAGGTGCCTTCGAGACCGGCGAGTACCGCTGGTCGACCCGCGGTCAAAGGCTCGAAGCGGTCGGCTTCATCCACTGCTCGACAGCAGCTCAGATCGAGGCAACGGCCAATCGCTTCTACGGCGACCTTTCCCATCTGGTGCTCTTAACGATCGACCCCGTCGCCGTCGCCTCAGAGGTCCTCTGGGAGCCGCCAGCACCCGGCGTCGAAGAGTTCTTCCCACATATCTACGGCCCGCTTCCCATCGCCGCCGTCAACATGACCACAATGTGGACCCGCCAAGGCGAAGGCTGGATCCTCAAAAACTAGGTGAGCAAGGTACGGGACCGGGTCTCCAGCACGAGTTCGGTCTCCAGCCCGATCACCAGTGCAGGGTGCCGGGGCCGCCCTTGAACGGGCCGGTCACGTTGTTCGTGATCCAACCGCCGTAGAACAAACCGTCGTTGCCCGCAACAAGTTCGTCGTCGACCCAACACTCGTCAAACCGCTGCGCGTAGAACGCCCAGTGACCGGCCAATTCGGTGAACGCCGGTGTCGGCGTTCGATACGTCCATGCCGCATCAGTCACCGGGTTGATCGACTTGCCGGTGTCGACACCGGCAAGATCGACCGACGCGTAGACGGCCAACCCCTTCCATTCACAGAACGTCCGCGTCGCAGATTCCACAAATACCGAGTCATCCACGAATTCCGGGTCCACGTAGTACGCCGGAGGCTGGCTGGTCTCGAGAACTCGCAATGCGCGAGGTGCATCAACGATCGTCACGCCTGCGTGGGCAACACGAATACGCCAGTCAACGTGCACAACCGAGGGTGGTCGAGGAAATTCCCAGACAGATTCGAACGGCTTACCGTTGGGGGCTGTCCCTTCGCGCCGGTCTGGCTCTGGACGTCTCCTGATGATCATGCAACCCTCCTGTGGCCGGCCCGCCTACTGGAACTCAGACTTCTCTGGTGGTTTCTTGCCGCCGCGTCGTCTGTCGGCCACCTTCTCACGTGCACGCTGCTCTTCTTCGAGTTCTGCCTCTTCTGCGATCAATTTGTCGAGCGCATAGAGCCGCACCGGGGCGAGTTCCCCCGCGCTAATCGCAGCCTGAACAGCGCAGCCGGGTTCCTGATCGTGCTTGCAATCACGGAAACGGCATCCATCCATCAGGTCGAACACATCGGCAAACGCCCGCTCGATGCCATTGCCCGACAACCAGAGGCTCAGTGCGCGAACGCCAGGCGTATCGATCAACCAGCCACCGGTGGTCGAGTCGTCGAGAGGAACAAGTTCGGCGGCAACGGTGGTATGACGCCCACGCTGATCGCCTTCACGAACCTCAAACGTCGCCTGCCGTTGGTTGCCGACCAAGGCATTCACGATCGTCGACTTACCCACGCCGCTCGCGCCGAGGAACGTCAGCGTTCGATTGCCCTGGGCATACAACCTGAGTGCTTCGATGCCGTCGCCGGTCACGCCGCTCGCAAGCAGCACTGGCACACCGAGCGCAACCTCGGCGAGTTCGCGCCGAGTCGGTTCGGGGTCGTCGACGAGGTCGGTCTTGGTCAGCACGACGACTGGTTCGGCACCCGAGTCGAACGCCAACACAAGCTCACGTTCGAGACGGCGGGGGCTGGGGGGCGAGCCGAGCGCGTGCACGAGGAAGACCACGTCGATGTTCGCTGCGAGCGTGTGTGAAACGGCGCGCATGCCATCGAACGAGGCGCGCCGGGTGAACGCCGAGGTTCGTTCGAGAACGTGTTCCACCTTCTCACCGTCATCAGAGACAATGATCCAGTCGCCGACAGCAACTTCAGCGCCGATATTGCGCATACGGATGGGGTCGACGAGCCCGCGCGCCTGGTCCATCGTCGAGATTGCTGTGCTCCAGCCCCTGTCGAGCCGGGACACTCGGACGGGAACGCCGGGCGATCCGATCGATTCCCATGCCACCTCGAACGCGTCCGACCAGCCGAGTGCAACACGGTCAGCAGAGGAGGACATTGCCTGAGAACGTACCCTCACATAGCCCGCCAAACCGACGGTTCCGGTTTCCGGTTTGCCAAGCCGCGATGCAGAACCGTCTCATTTCCGGCACACTCCATTTGACAACTCTGTTGCAATCCCCTAGCGAAAGACCCTGATGTCTAAGCCACTCGTCATCGTCGAATCTCCTGCGAAGGCGAAAACACTCTCCAAGTTTCTCGGCAGCGGCTACGACGTGCGCGCCTCTGTTGGCCACGTCGCGGACTTGCCCTCTAAAGGGTTGAACATCGACGTCAACAACGGTTTCAAACCGACCTACGAGTTGACCGAACGCGGCAAAACAGTTGTCAAAGACTTGAAGGCTGCACTGAAAGACGCCTCCGAGCTCTACCTCGCAACCGATGAAGACCGCGAGGGCGAAGCCATCTCGTGGCACCTGCTCGAATACCTCAAGCCCAAGGTCCCGGTCAAGCGGATGGTGTTCCACGAGATCACCAAGGCCGCTGTCGACCACGCCGTCAACAACCCTCGCGACATCGACTACGGCATGGTCGACGCTGCCGAGACCCGTCGCCTGCTCGACCGTCTGTACGGCTACGAAGTCTCGCCGGTGCTGTGGCGCCGCGTGAACCGCGGCCTGTCCGCAGGTCGTGTGCAAAGCCCCACGGTCCGGCTGGTCGTCGAACGCGAACGCGAACGCATCGCCTTCGTCAGCGCCGACTACTGGGACATCGACGCGATCACCGCAACCGATCCGTCGTTCGACTCCAAACTTGTCGGCGTCGCCGGTTCAAAGGTAGCCAACGGTAAAGACTTCAACGACAACGGTGAGGTGATCACGCCGAAGAGCGGCAACACACCAATCCAGTTGACAGAAAGTCGCGCACGCGGACTGGCAGAGGGCCTCGAAGGCAAACAGTTCACGGTCCGTTCGGTCGAGGAGAAGCCGTATCGCTCGTCACCCAAGGCGCCGTTCATGACCTCGACGCTGCAGCAGGAAGGCGGCCGCAAGCTCCGCCTCTCCTCCAGCCAGGTCATGCGTGTGGCCCAAGGCCTCTACGAACGTGGCTTCATCACCTACATGCGTACCGACGACGTGATTCTCTCCGAAGAGGCAATGACGGCAACCCGTGACGCGGTGACGAGTGAGTACGGAGCAAAGTACCTCAACGCTGCACCGAAGCAATACAAGAAGAAAACCCAGGGCCAGGACGCTCACGAGGCCATCCGCCCGACCACTCCGTATCGCTCGCCGGACACCGTGTCGACCGAACTCAACAGCCAAGAACTTGCGCTGTATCGGATGATCTGGCAGCGCACGCTGGCGTCGCAGATGGCCGACGCTGCGGGTGTCACCGTCTCGATCCGCCTCTTCGCCGAGTCACTCGACCGCACCACCGGCGAGCTCGTCGACTGCGAGTTCGCGGCATCCGGCACGACGATCACATTCCCCGGCTACCGCGCCGTCTACGTCGCATCGAAGGAAGAGACCGGCGAAGACGCTGCGGACAAAGAAGCGCTCCTGCCGCCGTTGACCGCTGGCGACATGGTGCCGATCGCATCGATCGACCCGAACGGCCATACGACTTCAGCACCATCGCGTTTCACCGAAGCATCGCTCGTGAAGCGACTCGAAGAACTGCGTATCGGTCGACCATCCACCTGGGCATCGATCATCCAAACCGTGCAGGATCGCGGCTATGTGTGGAAGAGGGGTCAGGCACTCGTCCCGACCTGGACCGCATTCGCCGTCATCCGACTGCTCGAAGAGCACTTTGAAGCGCTCGTCGACTACGAGTTCACGGCCTCGACCGAGCACGATCTCGACGCGATTGCCGATGGCACACGTCAAAAAGACAAGTGGCTCCAGCGTTTCTACTGGGGCGACCAGGGCGACGCGAGCGTTCCCCCCATCACGGCCGAGGCCCGCGACGGTGACGATGCGATGCTCGGCCTCAAGCGCCTGGTCGAAGAGAACCTCGACGAAATCGACGCTGCCGAGATCAATACGTTCCCACTCGGAAACGACCCGGACGGCATCGAGATCGTTGCCAAGCCGGGCAAATACGGCCCGTACGTCAAGCGCGGCGACGACACAGCGTCGGTTCCCGACGATCTGCCACCAGATGAACTGACCGTCGAGAAGGCCCTCGAGCTGCTCAACGCCCCGAAGATGGAAGATCCGATCGGCGAGCTCGACGGGCTTCCCGTGTTCGCCAAGAACGGACGCTACGGCCCATACGTGCAGTGGGGCGATCACGACAACCCGCCGCCCGGTATGGAGAAGCCGAAGATGTCGTCGCTCTTCTCGAACATGGTGTTCGAAGCCGTCACGATGGCCGATGCCGAGAAGCTGCTGCAGCTCCCACGCCTCCTCGGTGAAGATCCGACCGACGGCGTTGAGATCTTCTCGAACAACGGTCGCTTCGGCCCGTATGTGATGAAGGAGAAGGACTATCGGAACATCGATTCCGAAGACCAACTCCTCACGATCACACTCGACGACGCCCTGAAGATCTACTCAGAGCCAAAGGTCTACAAGCGCGGCGGTGCCAACCTCGCTGCGAAGGGCCCGCTCAAAGAGTTCGGCACCGACCCGGTGTCGGAGAAGAACGTCACCGCCAAAGACGGTCGCTTCGGCGTGTACGTCACCGACGGCGAAACCAACGCGTCACTCGGTAAGGGTGACCGTCTCGAAGAGATCAGCCCCGAGCGCGCCTACGAGCTACTGGCAATCCGTCGCGAAGCAATCATTGCCAAGGGCGGTACCCCTGGCAAGAAGGCCAAGGCGACGAAGAAGAAGGCTGCTACCAAGAAGAAGGCCGCAGCAAAGAAGAGCACGGCCAAAAAGAAGGCGCCCGCCAACAAGGCCGCAGCAAAAAGGACCGCAGCAAAGAAGACCGCTGCAACCAAGCCAGTCATCACCGACATCAACGACTGACTGTCTCACCCCTTTCTCCGACGACCTGAAACCAAGCAGACCTCGGTGTGACAAAACCGTCATGCTCATTCGCTGAAACGAGTCGGACTCAAACGCGGCACGTTCGTCCTCGGTAACATCCAGCCCCGTGACGTCGCCGCACTACATCGCCTTCGAAGGTGCTGAAGCCTGCGGCAAGTCCACGCAGGCTGCCCTGCTTGCTGCTCGGATGGATGCCGTGCTCACTCGTGAGACGGGTGGGACCGCTGTCGGCGCACGGCTCCGCGAGATTCTGCACGACAACTCGGTCACGAACCTAACACCGCGGGCCGAGGCGCTGATGACAGCGGCCGATCGCGCCCAGCACCTTGCCGAAGTCGTTGGTCCGGCGCTCGATGCTGGCCGCAACGTGGTCAGTGACCGGTCGCTGTACTCGACGCTCGCCTACCAGGGCTACGGCCGCGAACTCGACGTCGAAGAACTCACCATCATCAACGACTGGGCGATCAATGCCCGCTGGCCCGAAACGGTGATCTTCCTCGACACGCCCGATGCGCTCATTGGAGAGCGACTCCAAGAGCGTGATCTCGACCGGTTCGAAGCGGCGGGCGACGCCTTCCATCAACGCGTGATCGAGGGATTCCGCACGATGGCATCAGGCAATACCGACCAGTGGATCACGGTCGCCGGTCGCGGTTCGATCGACGAGGTCGAAGCAACGATCGTTGCCGCCCTGACCGAACGCGGCGTGCTGTGAGCGATTTCGACTCCGGTCAGCCGAGCGACGAAGAGATGACCGAGGAACAGCTCGAAGCAGCGATGCTCGCCGACGAGCAGGCTGCGGCAGCTCCGACAACTTCTGACGCACCCACGTCAGGCAGGCCCGAACTCGGCGACCCCGGTTCGGTATGGGACGACGTCGTCGGGCAGAAGCCTGCAGTCGAGCACCTCCGCGCCGCAGTGGCGCGAGGGCCCGTCCACGCCTACCTGTTCGTCGGGCCAGCCGGTTCGACCAAGCTCGAAGCTGCCCGCGCATTCGCAGCCAGCCTGATATCCGGCGGCGAAGATCGCGAGCAGCGCGATGCCCGGCTGATTCTCGCTGGCGAGCACCCCGACGTCCGCGAAGTGCAGCGCGTCGGCGCATCTATTTCTGCCGACCAAGCCAAAGAAGTCGTGCGCGTGAGCTCACTCGCACCGACCGAAGGCCCTCGCAAGGTGCTCATCCTGGACGAGTTCCATCTCCTGTCACCCAACGGTGCGGCGATGATGCTCAAGACGATCGAAGAGCCTCCCGACTCAACCATGTTCGTCATTCTCTGCGACTTTGTGCCGCACGACCTGATCACTATCTCGTCTCGCTGCGCACGCATCGACTTCCGCACGATCGGTGCCGACGTTATCGCCGCCCGCCTTCTGACCGAGGGCATCAACCCGGCCGGCGCGATGGTCGCGTCGAAGGCTGCGCTCGGCAACCTCGATCGCGCGCGCGTGCTCGCCACCGACCCGGCGCTCGCCGAGCGTCGCAAGGCATTCCTCGGGGCACCCGGGCAACTCGATGGCACGGGTGCTGTTGCCATGCGTCTCGCCGGCGAACTGCTGGCCTTGATCGATGCAGCGGCAGCACCGCTCGCAGCGAGGCACGAAACAGAAATCATCGAGCTCGATGCCCGCATCAAGGAACACGGCGAGCGGGGCAGTGGCAAGAAGCAGCTCGAAGATCGCCACAAACGCGAACTCCGCCGTCACCGCACCGACGAACTCCGCTCCGGTCTGGCGACGCTTGCATCGGTCTACCGAGATCAGGCGATTGCGTCGACGAAGCCGGGCAGCGGCCTCGTCGACATCGAAGGATGCGCTGACGCTGTGGGCCAGATCCACGGAGCATTGGAGGCAATGGAGCGCAACCCGAACGAGCGGCTGCTGCTCGAGTCGCTGCTCTGGTCGCTCCCCAATACCAACCGGGCCGTCGCGTGACCTCCACGACTGCCGTTTGCGTGATTTCATCGCGCAGTATGTGCGCAAACAAATCACGGAAAGGCTGGACGTCGGTCGGGCTGTTCGCTGCCCTGGCAACGGCTATCACGCTGCTCTTTGGCTCGGTTGCATTCGCTCATTCCGGGCTCGGGGCAGCGAGTCCCGGGCCGGGCGCAGTCGTCGGTGGCGAGATCACCACCATCCAGTTGCGGTACAACAGGACGATGACTGACCCTGACGGATCCGTCACCGATCCGAACGGAGAGATCGTCGGCAGTACGTTCACTCAGGACGGCAACCTGCGGGTGATCGTGTCGCTCGATGCCCCGTTGTCGGTGCCTGGTCAGTACGCGGTGCGACACATCAGCACCGACGTCGAAGATGACGATCGCGTCGAAGCCGCTTACCTCTTCACCTTCGACCCCACCGCTCCCCCACCGCAGCTCGAGATCATCGCCGACGACGGCTTCCCGTGGGTCTGGGTCATCGTCGGAGTCGGCGGCCTCGTCATTGCCGTGTTGACGTGGCGCCTCGCCACGTCGATGCAACGCGCCCGCGACAGCGCTCCAGCCGCCTGACGGGGCGCCCAAAAGCACCATGGTGATGGAGATGGGGATGGCGCGTCCACGGCGAGCGCCGGATCTTCACATCGCCGTGGGTCAACCTGGCACTGACGACGGTCTGAGCCTCACTGCGCTCACCTCGGCCAGCACACTTGGCGTTCTTCACGCCCAAAGCTGACTCTCAACAGCTCCCCATCGGTCATACTCTGAGCAATGGCAGCCGAGTTCACAACACACAACCGTGGGCTCATGCTCTGGCCGCCGGTGCGATTCGAAAAGCTCACCTGGCTGATCTCTGAAGGCGGCGACGCCCGACGATCATCTCGGGATCGCAGCTATCAGTCGGCGATCCTCGATCCGATTGCCGACGTCAGCATGTTGATCCCGTCGGACTGCGCGCTCATCTCTGAAGATGTCCGAGCCGCAATTGCTCAGTTTGACGTTCGCGTCGGCAACACCCTGGCCCCGCTCGAACGCCTCCTCGTCCGGATCGAAGCATCAGCGTCGTCACGCATCGAGAACGTCGCGGCGTCGATTCCTGACCTGCTGATGGCCGAAATCGGCGATGAGATGGGCCGCTCGGTCGCCGACGTGATCGGCAACGTCGACGCAACTGCAGCAGCCATCGAACTGTCTGATGACATTACTTCCGACACGATTCTCGACGTCCACCGGGCGCTGCTGAGAGACACCCATCCGGTGCTCGCCGGAAAGTGGCGCACCGACCCGGTGTGGATCGGCAGCTACTCGGCCGGGCCCCCCGGTGCGACATTCGTCCCGCCGGCTGCCGATCACATCCCCGACGCCATCGAAGATCTGTCCGAGTTCATGAACCGCACGGACATCCCGGTGTTCATCCAGGCGATGCTGATGCACGCCCACTTCGAAACAATCCACCCGTTCCCCGACGGCAACGGTCGCGTCGGCCGGGCGCTCATCCACGCGTTGCTGCGTCGGGACGGGCTGACCAAAGCTGCGACCCTGCCGATCTCGGCGGGCATCGTCTCGCAAAAGCACCGGTACATCGAGGCGCTCACCGAGTATCGGTCCGGCGACTTCGTCCCGATCGTCGAGCTCGGCGCCGATGCCACGTTCGCTGCGCTCCGTAGCGCGAGCATGCTGTTCGACGATGTCGAACTGATCGTCTACAACTGGCGCACCGTTGCTGACGGCGTACGTGCCGACTCGGTGATTCACCCGATCATCGACACGTTGCTCGCCCACCCGATCGTCGACGTGAAGTCGCTCAGCGAACAACTCGACGCAAGCCCCTCGTCAGTCGGTGGGGCAATTCGCCAACTCGTTGATCTCGGCGTCTTACAAGCGCTCGACCCAACAGCTCAGCGCGGACAACGCTGGGGTGCACATGAAGTCATCCGCGTCCTCAACGCCTTCACCAGCCGCTCGATCAACCCATTCGGCCGGCACTGACCCACTTCTCCCGAAATGGAGACCATCACGCTCCACCAATGATGCGCAGCGGTCTCAGTTTCGGTAGATGACAGGCTCAGAATGTGGCGGAGGAGACCGCGAGCGCGCGTTCGCAGCTTGGCCGTAACCTGGAGAGATGACGTCGACGCTCGGTCCCGCTCCGTCCACCCTGCCGCAGGCCAACGAGTCATGCTGGTGCGGAAGCGGCCGCAAGTACAAGCGCTGTCACAAGAAGTCTGAAGGCCGGATCGTGCAAGGCCTTGTGACGCCGATGCGCGAGGTCCCCGCCAACATCGCCCGCCCGCCCTATGCCGACACCGGCGAATACGACGCTTGGGACGAAGGCCGGGTTAAGTCGCCCGAGATCATCGAGCGGATGCGCGTCTCCGGCAAGCTGGCCGGCGAAGTCTTGAAGATGGCGGGCGACATGGTCAAGCCCGGTGTCACCACCGAAGCGATCGATATTGCTGTGCACCAGGCGTTCATCGACGGCGGCGCCTACCCGAGCACGGTCAACTACCACGGCTACCCGAAGGCTTGCTGTACGTCAGTCAACGAAGTCATCTGCCACGGCATTCCCGACTCGCGTGAACTGCAAGAAGGCGACATCTGCAACATCGACGTCACCGGCTGGCTCGGCGGTGTCCACGGCGACACCAACGCCACCTTCTTCGTCGGTGATGTTGATCCAGAAAGCCGGCAACTCGTCAAGGTCACCGAGGAGGCGATGTGGCGAGGCATCGCAGCCGTCAAAGTCGGCCGCCCGCTGAGCGACATCGGCCGCGCGATCGAAGACACCGTGAAGCCGCACAAGTACGGCGTCGTTCGAGCGTTCGTCGGGCACGGCATCGGCGAGCAGTTCCACACCGACGTCCAGGTGTTGCACTACTACGACTCGCGATCAAGCACGATCATGCGCGCCGGCATGACCTTCACGATCGAACCAATGATCACCCTCGGCACGATCAACTACAAGATCTGGGACGACGACTGGACAGCTGTTACCTCAGACGGCAAGCGCACCGCCCAGTTCGAGCACACGATCCTGGTCACCGACGAGGGTCCGCAAGTGCTCACCGGTGGGCCTGGCACTGCCAGCCCAACCGCTCCCTGGACGCGCTGATCGATCAGCCGCCTTCGGGCGGGCTGAGATCTTTGATGTAGGCAATCACGTCGGCGATGTCATCGTCAGTCAGCCGGTTCTGTGGCATCTGTAGCTGGTAGTCAGCAAGCAGGTCGGCGCCGGGCTGAGCGATCGCTCGCACGAGATACGCATCGTCAGCAATCACCGCCGAGCCATCCTGAAGTTCCCGCTCCGACCCGGCAAGCCCAATCCACGTCGGGCCAACGCCACCTTTGCCGTCGGTTCCATGGCAACCAGCGCAGCCGCTCGACAGCCCGATGCGCTTGCCTCGCTCACCAGCCGCACTCAAGGTCGGTCCGGCATCGCTACCGCCGCCGCATGCCCCCGCGAAGACGGCCAACCCGACGATCAGGGCACCACTCGCTGCACCTCGTCGGCCTCGTCGTGCCCGGCGCTGTGAGGTGGATTGCCCGCTTGTCATCACGATGAGTTTCGCAGCCCAACTGCTGATTATGGCCGCGCCAGCTCTGTGACGTCGGGCGGTTGGCGTGCCTCGATCTTGACGAGTGCGGCCACCCACCATGCGACCAAGGCCTCGTCGTCAATCCCGAAGGCTCGGTGCACTTCGCGGCCACAGCTGCGGACATCTCCGACGCGCAGTTCTTGCACTGCTGCGTCAAGGCTCCCGTTTGGCCACGGCAGGTCGGCGAGTAACACCGGCCCGAGCCTGATCGCATCGGCAGACAGGCCCGTGCCAGCGCTGCGATGCCACGCCCATGCCGATGCCACTGGCGAGGTGAGCACCGCAGCGATCTTCCAGGCCGTGGCCGCCAGATCGTCGCCCGTCGGATACGCCGAGATGACCGGGACACCCGGCAGGACATCGCCGTCCGGGTCAGCCACGGCTTCGATGATCTTCGTCTGGTTCGCAATCAACACCTTTGGCACAAGTCGACGACTGGCCCAGCGCTGCATCTTCGGATCAAGCGCATCCAGATCAAGACGCGGCGCAGCAAAGCGCTGCTTGGCAAAGGTGATTGGACGCCGGCCCCACCACGATCGGCCCGGATCGATCAGGCCACTGGTGATCAGCTGCGGGCCTGCGTCGTGGTCGCCGACTGCAGGGATCATCCCGTAGTACTCGTCGCGGAAGTTGGCGTTCAACCAGCAACGGTCCCCGAGCCTGCCCGAACCTTGCTGCTCGAAGGCCAGCGGAACGTCTGGCACACCCTGGCGGTCGGTGATCACGTGCCCCCACGTCGCCCCCCGTCGTCTTGATGGTGTGCCGAACTGAAAGACCAGGGCGCAGGTGTGGACGTGTGCGTCGAACTCTCGATCCCCGGTCCACCACGACCACACGATGTCGGCACGAGCATCAACCGCCGCGCGCGTTGCTCCCGCATCGCGAGCCGAGAGCACCGACTGCGGCAGCACGAATGCAACGCGGCCAGAGTCGCTGACCAACTCAGCGGCAAGCGCCACGAACTCGACGGCAGCGTCGGCGTACGGGCCTCCGCCTCTGCTGCTCGAACCTCCACGTGTTGTTGTCGCTGCCATCTGCGACAAGAACGGCGGGTTGCCGATCACCAAATCGAAGCCGCCGTCACGCCCTCGGCCAAAATCCGTCCAGTCCAGTGCCAGAGCGTCACCCTGGACGACCGAGTTCGCGGCAACTGAGGTGGCCTCTGCAAGCGCCTGCTGCGCTGCCACGACGGCAGATCGGTCGATGTCGATGCCGACGGCGTGGGCCCTGCCACCGAGTTGCACGATCCGTTCGGCAGCCGCGATCAGAAACCGTCCGTCGCCACACGCGGGGTCAACGATGCGGATCTCACTCGACGTCAAGAGACAGTGCCCGACGAACTCGGGCGTGACCGCAGCATCGACGACTCGCTCCACGAGGTCGTCCGGCGTATACCAAGCGCCGCGCTGCTTGCGGTCGGACGGGTCACTCACGCTCGCAGGCTACGCGCCGAGCACAGCTGCGCGTCTGTGAGCGCGTGCCCCTGGGTGCGTAAGGTCGCACCCGTGATCGAACCGGTGCCTCAACCGACCGCGCGCGTCACTGACGCCGAACCATCAGAGGCTGATCGCTATCTCAGCTTCGAGCGCGACACGTGGGCGCAGCTTCGTGCGTCGACGCCACTCACGCTCGGAACACGCGAACTGAGTGAGCTGCAGGGAATCAATGACCAGATCGACCTTGAGGAGGTTGCAACGATTTACCTTCCGCTCAGCCGCCTCCTCAACTTGTACGTGACCACGATCCAGGACCTGTACAAAGTGTCCTCGACGTTCCTGGGCAACGTCGCACCGAAGGTGCCGTACATCATCGGCGTCGCCGGCAGTGTCGCGGTGGGCAAGAGCACGTTTGCACGCATCCTCCAGGCGCTGCTGGCCCAGTGGCCCGATCACCCCAAGGTCGACCTCATCACCACCGATGGCTTCCTTCACCCAAACGCCGTCCTCGAAGAACGCGGCATCATGAATCGCAAGGGGTTCCCGGAAAGCTATGACACGCGAGAGTTGCTGCGTGTGCTTCGGGACATTAAGAGCGGCCGGGCTGAAGTGACAGCTCCGGTCTACAGTCACGTCGTCTACGACATCGTCGACGACGAGCGCGTCGTCACACGTCAGCCAGACATCGTGATTCTCGAAGGCCTCAACGTGTTGCAGACCGCAGAGGGGTTCAGCGAGTTCGTATCGGACTACTTCGACTTCTCGATCTACATCGACGCTGACGAAGCCGACATCGAGAAGTGGTACATCGACCGGTTTCTCGCGCTGCGGGAATCCGTCTTTCAAGACCCCAACAGCTTCTTCAAGTTCTACGCTGCACTGAGCGACGAGGAGGCTGTTGCGACAGCCCGAGGGATTTGGCGTGAAATCAACGGCCGCAACCTCGCCGAGAATATCGCCCCGACCCGTGATCGAGCATCACTGATCTTGCGTAAAGCCGCCGACCATCGGATCGACCGCGTGCAACTTCGACGGCTCTAGATGCCCAGCCAGCCGGGAAGTTCGCTGATGCTCGCGAGCTCGGCGAACTCCTCGTCGTGCTCATCGACGCGTTCGAGCTCCCAGGTCGTGTGATATGGGATGTGAACGGCGTGCCCGCCGAGGGCCAGCACGGGCAAAATGTCGCTCTTCACCGAGTTACCGACCATCAGCACCCGATCCGTCTCGACGCCCAGTCGGCGGAAGATCTTGGCGTACGTAACCGGATCCTTTTCGAGCAGGATCTCGATGTCGGAGAAGTGATGTTCGAGCCCTGACGTGGTGACCTTGCGCGTCTGATGCACCAGGTCGCCCTTGGTGATCATCACGATTCGCTTCTCGGCACCGACTGCCGCCAACACCTGGGGCACGTGATTGAGCACACGTACCGGTTCGGTCAGCATGTGCTGGCCTATCTCGACGAGTTGCTCGAGAACCTCGACCGGCACGCTCCGATTCGATGCGCTCATCGCCGCACGAACCATCGAGATGGTGAACGCCTTCACTCCGTAGCCGGAAACCGGCAGGTCGGCACGCTCGACCGCTCGCAACGCCTCCTCCACATCGACGCCAACCGGGCAGTGCGGCCGGACGAGTTCGAAGAACGCAAGCTCAGCGCGGTTGAACGAATCTTCGCTCTGCCACAGCGTGTCGTCCGCGTCGAAAGCGATCAGGTCGAAATCGTCGAGTCGGGTCATCAACGCCGAGTCTGGCAGGAGTCAGCGGTGGATCGCGTTGAGGTAGTTGTAGACGGTGATCCGACTGACACCCATGGCGTCGGCAACATCTTCGACAGCACGCCGCAAAATGAACGCGCCGCGTTCGTCAAGGATGCGGATCGCCCGCTGTTTCCCCTCTCGCGACAGCATCGGCAGCGTGTCGCCGAGTTCGGTTTCAACGGCATCGATCAGCCGGTCGAGCGCCCCGTGCAGCGGCGGAAGCCGCACCGCGGCGACGGTCACGCCTTCCCAGACCAGCGGGACGTCACTCGGCTCGGCGTGGTCGACATTGATGAACGCAGCACCGACCGCGTCGACGAGCGGTTTGGCTGCAAGCACCAAGGGATGAACACCTGCGAGAGGGTCGCGCTCGGTCGTCACTGAATGAAGACTATTCGACCGGACGCCCGCTGACCCAGAGGGCGGTCAGATCGGTCAGCCAACGCCCATCACGCGACGCAGTTCATCAGCTCGCGCCGTGCAGTCTTTGCCGGCCATGCCAAATGCATCATTCAGCTTGCCAAGCGCCGATTTGAATGATGTGTTCCAATCCTCGACGAACCGATCACGGGCAGGACCTTGCCAGGTTGTGCCGTTGATGACGCCGTCGACCGTGGTCATCACCTGATTGATCGACTCGATCTGGCGGGTCAGGCTCGTGCCAAGATTGCTCAACTGTTCGGGGTTCGCTCCGTACATCGTCATGAGGTACTCGTTTCTGTGCTTGTGAGCCGACCGGAGTGGCCGCTCACCGCCACAGTGGGGCCGGATCCAACGAATCCGGAAGAAACGATCTGCGGTACCGTCGATCCATGGCCGATCCGAGCGACAACCAGGAAACCGATCAGTTGGCAGCGTCGGTGCGTACGCACGCCCACGACGTGATGGACGCAACGATCGCTCTGCGTCGCAAACTGCACCAGTGGCCAGAACTCGGCAACGATCTGCCGATTACGCGTCAGACTGTACTAACGGCGCTCGAAGGCTTGCCACTCGATGTCACGCTCCACGAGTCGACCAGCGGCATCGCTGCAACGCTTGAAGGCAGTTCGCCCGGGCCGACCATGTTGCTCCGCGGCGACATGGATGCGCTCGAAATGCCCGAAGATACGGGGTTCGACTTCGCATCCCGAATCGACGGCGCAATGCATGCGTGCGGCCATGACACGCACACCGCCATGCTCGTCGGCGCGGCGAAGCTCCTGTCGGAACGCCGCAACGAGTTCGCTGGCCGTGTGCTGTTCATGTTCCAGCCGGGAGAAGAGGGCCACCACGGCGCACAGTTCATGCTCGATGAGGGGCTCCTCGATGTCGGGGCGCTCTCCGACGGTTCTACATCGGCCGTCGAGTCGGCATTCGCGCTCCACATGACAGCGGCCTTGCCATCTGGTTGGATCAGCACGCGAGGCGGCCCAGTCATGGCATCTGCCGACACAATGCACATCATCATCACGGGCAAGGGCGGCCACGCCAGCGAGCCGTACCGCGCCGTCGACCCCATCCCAGTTGCGTGCGAGATCGTCACTGCACTGCAGACCATGATCACACGATCGGTCAACGTGTTCGACCCGTCGGTCGTGACCGTTGGTCGCATCACCGCAGGCACAACAAACAACGTGATCCCTGAGACGGCTCATATCGAAGGCACCATCCGTGCGGTCAGCGAACGAACCCGGGCACTTGTGCACGACGGCATCAAGCGGGTTGCCGAAAACATCGCCGCAGCACACGGCTGCGACGGCAACGTCGAGATCATCTACGGCTATCCGGTCACGACCAACGACGACAAGTTCGCTGAGTTCACGCTCGACTTGGCACGCGAGGTGGCCGGGCCAAGCAGTGTGGTCCGCCTCCCAAACCCCGTCATGGGTGCCGAGGATTTCAGCTACGTGTTGAACGAACTACCGGGCGCAATGGCGTTCCTCGGCGGCACACCACACGACAAGAACCTCGCTACGGCCGCACCGAACCACTCGAACCGCGTGTACTTCGAAGAATCAGCAATGCACACCGGCATCTCGATGTACACCGCAGCAGCCCTCCGCAAACTCGCTCCGACCCAATAGCCAACTCCGTACTGTCACGCCGAGCAGACCTCGGTGTGACAGTTACGGAGTTGTCGTCGTGGTCGTGCTGCTGGTCGTCGACGTGGTGGTTGTTGTTGTGGTGGTCGTAGTCGTGGTCGGCTTGACCGTCGTGGTGGTCGGGGTTTGCGTCGCGACCGGCACGGTCGTGGTGGTCGTGCTGCTGGTGGTCGTCGTGGCGTTCGGGTCGGCGTAGTCGAACGACGGCAGCGAATCGCGCTCGGTCTGCTGCTCGGGTTCCTTGATGCCGTCCCAGACCAGGATCCGGTCGCCGATGCTGACCTTGCTCTGGAAGTAATCCGAAATATGCATCGGCAGGCGGACGCAGCCGTGCGATGCAGGCTCGAGCGGCACGTTCTCTGCACCGTGTACAGCGATGCCGAAGTTGAAGTAGACCGGGTTCCACATCCCGCCGAGCGGGCTCACGCGCTTACCTTCGACCTGGCGGCGGTACTTGAAGACACCACCCGGGGTCTTGGCCAGCGCACAGACCTGCTTGGTGACCGGCTCCTCAAGCTCGCGGCCTTGCGCATCGGTGTCGTAGGTGGCGGTTTCGCAGTACTCCTGCGGCTTGCCGTCAGCGGTCAGCTGGCCGGACGAAATGTGCGAGATAAGTGCCGGCTTGTCCTTGTGGAACACGATCAGCACCTGTTCGGGCAGGTACACCTCGGTGTGATCGGCCTGACCGTTGGTCGAACGGCGTGGTGTGATCGTGACATCGCGGCGCAGGGTTTCCCAGGATTCGGGTGAGATCACGCCGGTCGCCTCGGCGCGCGGTGTCCCGAGCACAAGCTTCTCGAATGCCCAGACCGCTTGCGTGGTCAGTAGGCCATAGATGCCGTCGGCAGGGCCCGGGTCGAACCCCAGGCCCACGAGCCGTTCCTGCAACATCTTGACGTCGTCGCCCGCGAGCCCCTGACGGAGCGTGCGGCCGACGGCTGGCAGGTCAGGTGTCGCGTCAGGCGCTTGAGTGACAGGAGCTGGATAGGTGGTCGTCGTCTGACCGTCAACCAGCAAGGGCACAAATGCGTCGTTCGGCGCAACTGCCTGCGAGGTCGGCGACGAATCGCCTTGACCCCCGAAGAACCCAATTCCCAAGATGCCGGCAATCAACGCAACAGCGATCATCAGCGGCAAACGGTTCGTCGCTTCAACGCGCTGCGACGCGCGACGCTTGGGGGTTCGATGTGTTGATCGGGGGGTCATGAGACGATTCGCAGCAGAAGGACGTCGGGCAGGAAAACCGTAATGCCTACTCAACGGAAATATGGGTCAGTCAGACCGGTCGAATCAGGCGACAGTTACGTCGAATGCTTCGGGGCCGTTCTTGCCGTCACGCACATCAAACGAGACGCGCTGGTTGTTGTCGAGGGTCAAAAAGTCGCGGTCGGCGCCTTCTGAGCGGTTCCCGTCGTTGCGACGGCTCGCACCCTTCACGATGTTCGAGAAGTGGACGAACAGGTCCTTGCCACCGGCATCGGGAACGATGAAGCCATAACCACGGCCGCCGTTGAAGAATTTTACAGTGCCATCACCGATCGACATGTCGGGAGCCGGCAAATCGGCCTGCTCGGGGCGTTCGGTCTCGAAGCGGTCGTCGCGCTTGCGCTCGCGCTTTGCTGCGACCTTGGACTCAGGCTGGCGGTCGTCGCTCGATCCTCGATCGTCACGTAACGGACGCTCTTTGCGAGCCGCCGGGGCCTCTTCGCGACGCATGGAAATCGGCGGGTCGATCAGCAGATCGACGTCGGGGCCGGTCACTGGCTCGTTGAGCCCGATCGCACGCTGCAGCTTGCTGGCGTCCTTCTTCTGGCCACCTTCGAGCAGCGAGACAACCGTGCCGGACTCACCAGCGCGGGCGGTACGGCCCGAACGGTGCACGTACGTGGAGTTCTCGGCCGGCGGGTCGTAGTGGATGACGCAGTTCACGCCGTTGACGTGGATACCGCGTGCAGCGACGTCGGTGGCAATCAGTGCAGCGGCCTTGCCTTGCTTAAATGCGGCAAGCGCACGATCGCGCTGGCCCTGGCTGCGGCCACCGTGGATTGGTTCGGCCTTCACGCCAAGTTTGTCGAGCTGCTTCGCAAGGCGATCGGCGCCGTGGCGGGTCCGGGTGAACACGATGGTCGAACCCATCTTGGTGATCACGTCGGCACACACCTGCTGGCGCTGTTCGCGCTGGACGAGCCAGAACTTGTGATCGGCGAGACTCATGTCGGGGCCCTTCGGACCCACTTCGTGCCGCACCGGGTTGTTCTGGAAGTCGGCAACGAGCTTGGCGACGGGGCCGTCGAGCGTGGCTGAGAACAGCAGCACTTGGCGGCGAGCTGCAGTCTGGCCGACAATGCGACGCACTGAGGGCAGAAAGCCCATGTCGGCCATCTGATCTGCTTCGTCGATCACGACCGTGCTGACGTCGGCCAAGTTGATGGCGCCCATCTGGATGAGGTCTTCAAGGCGGCCCGGGCAGGCGACGACGAGCTCAGTGCCGCGGTCGAGCGCCTTGCGCTGGTTGCCGTAGCCGACACCGCCGTAAATCGACGTAGCCCAGTGGCCTGCGGCCTGGCAGAACGGGCTGAGCTCAGCCATGATCTGCTCGGCGAGCTCGCGGGTCGGAGCGAGCACGAGTGCGACCGGGCGGCGGGCCTTGGCGTCACGCAGGCCAGCCACGAGCGGCAGGCCAAAGCCAAGGGTCTTGCCGGAGCCGGTCGGCGCACGGCCAGCAACGTCGCGACCGGACATCGCGTCGGGAATGACTGCTGCCTGGATCGGGAATGCGTCGTACTTGCCCTGGCTGTGCAGAAGTTTGACGATCGAGCTCGGCAAGCCGAGCTGGTCAAACGGGGTCGGTGTTGCTTCGTCGAGCGCACGTGGCGCGTCGTAAGTCATAGTCATCGGGGATTCTCTCTTGTGTCAATTCTGTTAGTTACAGCGCTTGGCCGGAACAGAAGACACAATCCGAAAGCGCTCACCGATCGGAATTTCGATCGGAGCAGGCATCTATAGTAGCGCTCTCGGTGGCCAGTCGGGTGTGCGTCACGTCACGTCACGGCGCGGCTTCGCTCGCATCGTCCGCCATCGGCCACGATGGGGTCGTGCCCGCAACGTCGTCTCGCTCACCACTCTCCGGCATCAGGGTGCTTGACCTGACGCGCGTGCTGTCTGGCCCGCACTGCACGCGCATGCTGTGCGACCTCGGAGCCGACATCATTAAGATCGAACCGCCGGCAGGCGACCTCACTCGGTTCTCATCGCCGCGCCGCAACGGCCTGTCGAGCTATTTCGTCCAACAGAATACGGGCAAACGCAACTTGAGTATCGATCTCGGCAGTGCAGTCGGGTCGGCCTTGCTGCTCGACCTTGTCGAACACGCCGACGTACTGATCGAGAACTATCGGCCGGGCGTCATGGATCGGCTCGGCCTCGGCGCCGACATCGTCCACGGCCGCAACCCAAGGCTCATCTATGCGTCAATCTCCGGCTACGGGCAGACCGGCCCGTGGGTCCATCGCCGGGCCTACGCACCGGTGGTCGAAGCCGAGAGTGGCATCGTCGCGTCGCAGGGCAACGCGCGCGGCGGCGCCTACGCGAAAGATCCGCACAGCCACGCCGACGTTTACACCGGCATCGAGATGTGCACGGCAATCCTCGCCGCACTGTTCCAGCGCGAACACACCGGTACCGGCCAAACGATCGACGTGTCGATGGCCGAGACGATGCTGTACGTCAACGAACATCTGCACGACGCGCTGTGGACCGACGAGGTGAGCCCCGAAGTAATCCGAAGCTTCCGTCCTGGCGACTACCTCGTCATGCAGATCGGGTCCGGAGAGTCGTACATCGTCAGCGGCCATCCCGCAGAACGCGGCAGCTTCGATCTGTTCATCGCTGCGATGGGGCAACCTGAATTGGCCGACGACCCACGCTTCGTCACCGTGGCTGCCCGCGTCGAGCACTACGACGAACTGCGCTCACTGCTCCTCGAATTCGCCCTGACAATTCCTGACGCTGAGAGCTTCGAGCAGCACTTCGCCGATCACGGTCTCGCAACGGGTCAGGTTCGACAACCCGGCGCACTCGCTGACACCGAATGGGCCGTCGAGCGTTCGGCCACCGTGCATGTTGACGATCGCAACGGCGGAACCATCAACATCCCCAACGCACCGTGGAAGTTCAGCGGCGCACCCGACGTCGGCGTCAGCGGCATTCCGAAATACCGAGGCGAAGACAACCGCGAGGTCTTGGCCGAACTGCTCGGCCTCGACAGCGATGCGCTCGACCGACTCGAAGCTGATGGCGTGCTCTCCAGCCGTCTGCCGTCCCACTGATCTGCCGTCCCACTGATGGCCTCCCCCGACCTACCGTCCACCAACCACGACACGGATCACAGCACCGGTCACGCGCCTGATCGTTCCGTCGCCGAGCAGCTCGATGCCGCCGACGTGCTCGCTGAGTGGCGCGAACGGTTTGTACTTCGCAACCCAGCACTCATCTACCTCGACGGCAACTCGCTCGGAATGACGCCCATCGCAACGATCGACGCAATGCGCCGAGTCATCGAAGAACAATGGGCGGGCGACTTGATCACGAGTTGGTGGGAGAACGACTGGCTCGACCTGCCGCTCACGATCGGCAACGAGTTGGCCTCGTTGCTCGGTGCCGCTGAGGGAACCGTCGCAGTGCACGACTCCACGACCGTCGGCATCTTCCAGCTGCTGAACGTCGCACTCGACCTTCCCGCAGCCCGAGGGGGCCCACGGCCACCGGTACTCGCCTTCGCCCCGAGCGAGTTCCCGACCGATCGGTACGCAGCGGAAGGCGTGGCTCGGCTCCGCAACGGTGCAGTGCGTTCCGGGCTCGACAACCTCGACGGCGTCGGCGTCGTCATTCGTTCGATGGTCGATTACCGCAGCGCCGAAATCTGCGACGTCGCAGCGGAGACGAAACGGGCCAACGATGCCGGCGCGATCACCGTGTGGGATCTGTCGCACGCGGTTGGTGTGCTCGATCTCGATCTGCCAGCACTCGATGTTGACCTGGCCGTCGGCTGCACCTACAAGTTCCTCAACGGCGGCCCCGGAGCACCGGGGTTCACCTACGTCGCGCCGCACCTCCATCACGACATAACCCAACCGATCTGGGGTTGGTTTGGTCAGACCGACCAGTTCGCAATGGACAACGCATTCGACCCGAGGCCCGGTATCGGACGCCTACTCCACGGGACCCCCGGCATACTCGGCCTCACTGCTGCACGGAGCGGCATCGCCACGACAATCGAGGCAGGCATCGGGGCAATCGCTGCGAAGGCGCAAGCAATCACGCAGTATGGGATCGCGGTTGCCGACGCCTTGGGCCTGACAGTCGCCTCGCCAAGAGACGCCGCTCGGCGCGGCGGACACGTGGCCATTCGCCACACCGATGCCGTCCGCATCCACCGCGAACTCGAAGCTCGTGGGGTCATTGTCGATCAGCGCGATCCAGACATTCTGCGGCTTGGCATGTCTCCGCTCACGACGCGCTTCGTTGACGTGCATGACGCTCTCCTGCATCTCGCTGAGCTCGCCGAAATGACCGCTGGAGACGGCACAACCGCCTCCTGATCGGGCATGCTGGCGAGATGAGCGTCGTCAAGATCAATGCCATCACCATTCCCGAGGGCATGGGCCCGCAGCTCGAAGGCCGGTTCGCCGGTCGAGCCAAGATGGTCGAGGCATTCGAAGGTTTCGAAGACTTCCAACTGCTGCGGCCAACCCCCGACCAGGAAAGCGGTGAAAACCGCTACTTCGTGTACACCCGCTGGGCATCTGAGGAGAACTTCCAGGCATGGATGGACAGCCAAGACTTTGCGAAGGGTCACGGCACCGGTCAGGCCGACGGCAACACCACACCTGACGGCGAGCAGGCCCGCAAGCCAGTCGCCCAAGGCGCCGAACTCATGTCGTTCACCGTCGTCGAACACGTCGTCAAAGGGGCGTAATTGATAATTTGAGGCTCGACGGCCACCGGGCCTCCAGTAGCATCTCATTCTCGTGGCACTGATCGTTCAGAAATATGGCGGCACGTCGGTTGCCGATCCTGATCGCATTCGTGCGGTCGCCGAAAACGTTGCGCTCACCAAGCGCCGAGGCAACGACGTCGTCGTGGTCGTCTCGGCGATGGGCAAAGCAACCGACCACCTGATCGCACTCGCCAACTCGGTCTCAAAGAACCAGTCGGGTCGCGAAATGGACATGCTCCTGACCACGGGCGAACGCCAAACCGCAGCACTGCTCTCCATGGCTCTCGCTGATCGTGGTATCGACGCTGTCAGCTACACGGGCAGCCAAGTTGGCATCATCACCGATACCGCGCATCGCAAGGCCAAAATCATCGAAGTCAGGGGCGACCGCGTTCGTGCCGCGATCGCCGAGGGGAAGGTGGCGGTCATCGCTGGCTTCCAGGGCGTCAGCACCGACAAGGAAATCACCACGATGGGTCGTGGCGCCTCCGACCTCACCGCTTCTGCACTCGCTCAGGCACTCGGCGCCGACGCATGCGAGATCTACACCGATGTCACCGGCGTGTTCACCGCCGACCCGCGCATCGTGCCCCAGGCTCGCAAGCTCGCCAAAGTGCACTTCGACGAAATGCTCGAAATGGCCGGCGCCGGCTCCAAGGTGCTCGCCATGCGATCGGTCGAATTCGCACGCAATCACGACGTCCCACTTCATGTGCGTTCTGCTTTCACTTGGGAGCAGGGAACACTGGTCAGCAACGAGGAGCCCTCAGTGGAAGATCCCATCATCTCCGGTGTCGTCACCGACATGACCGAAGCCAAAATCACCGTACTTGGCGTGCCCGATCAGCCCGGCGTGTCTGCTGCGTTGTTCGAGCCGCTCGCCGAAGCGAACGTCAACGTCGACATGATCGTGCAAAACACGTCGACCGAAGGCACGACTGACATCAGCTTCACGATGCCGATGGCCGACTTGGCAGAGGCCAAATCGATTGTGCAAAAGGTCGCCGAACAGATCGGCGCCACCAAGGTCACCCACGACGACGACATCGCCAAGGTGTCACTCGTCGGTGCCGGCATGAAGTCGTCTCCGGGCGTCGCGGCGAAAATGTTTCGCGTGCTCGCCGACGAGGGCGTCAACATTCAGATGATCTCCACGTCGACGATTCGGGTATCAATCATCATCCCGTCGGCCGACATGGAACGAGCAGCGATCGCCCTGCACACCGCATTCGGTCTCGACTCCGGCGCCGATTACAGCGCACCCCTGCCCGAACGCAAATAGTTACGCATGGGGTCAGGCCCCTTTCGCAACTATTCAGTCGGAGCGAGCGACCCGCCGAAGATCTGCCAGGCAAGCACCGACTTCGCCACAAGGCTCAGCACGAGATAGGTCTTCTCACCGAAGATGTAGCTGGTCCACTTGCCAATCTTGCGGTACTGCAGCCACTGGTTGAGACCGAAGCTGAAAAAGAAGATCGACTGCGCAACGATGATTCCGTAGACGAACCCCGGCACCTCGTCGGCACGTACCGTATTGAAAGCAATGCCTGCCCACGGGGCGAGCCCAGCAAACGTTCCGAACCAGAACGGCAGCATCGTCGTCTCGGTGCGGCTCGGCGGGTTGAACTTCTCCTGCAGCCAACCGAACAGAATCATCGAGACGTTGGCGCCGATGATGGCAAAGACAGCAGTCATCTCGGTAATGCCCGAGTACGAGGCGATCAGGACGACCATGAGCGTCGCGCTCATCGAATACTCGACCCAGCGGAACCGATTGATGCCGCGGCGTAGGTCGGCCTCGTATGGCTGCTTCGCCACCGTTGCCGTCAGCAGGTGGTCAAACGCAGCGAGTGCGAGGAATACCGCGACCGCAATGCCAATCGGTAGGTCGAAGATGCCTTCGCCCTGCGGCACCCGCGTCCCGGGCGGCCCGTCTGGAGTGGCAGAGGTGAAGGTGATTGCGAAATCGCCAGCGAGCACCAGAATGATCGCGGCCTGCGCTGCGTGCAGCAGCGTGAGGCCGAGATTCCACTTGCGCAGATTTGAGAACTGGCTGTCAGAAATATCGATCACAGTTTCGATTATTCCCGCTCGACGTCGCCATCAAACCATTGTGCTCACTATCTATCGAACCGTGGCAATGACCCAGTAGTGATGTGGGTTGACGCCGATAAAACTCTGCGTGATCGCTCCACGCCCGGCGAAGTTCGACTTCGGATTGCGCCAGACCTCGACGCTACTGAACAGCGGGGCGAGTGGGCCGATGATTTCGTCAGGGTTCAGCCGGTTGGCCTGCCAGCCAATACGCGCAATGATGCGCTTCTGTGACAGCCAGTCGCCGAGCTTTGGCACGCTGAACAATCCGCGCACCACCTTGCTCATCGGAATTAACACAGCATCGCCACGCCCGCGGGCCCGGTAATTCAGAACGACCTTGCCGCCAGGCTTGGTGATCCGAACGGCTTCCGAAGTGAGCTCTAGTGCATCGTCAGGATCACAGTGCTGGAACGTGATGTAGCTGAAGGTGATGTCGGCCGAGTTCGGCGGCAGATCGAGCGTTTTGCCGTCGGTGACGTGGCTGGTGCGCAGACGGTCGACCTTGCCGAAGCGGCCGACGGTCTCGAAGCACCGTTCGAGGAATCCGGCGTCGAGGTCGCACGCCGTGACATGGCCGACCTCGCGGGTAAATGCGCAAGTCATCCGGCCGATGCCGCAGCCGATCTCAACGAGACTCTGCTTGTCGAGGTCGGGCGAACGAAGGCCGAAGACCGTCAGGTACGACCCGACTTCGGCGTCACCGGTGGCCACGAACTCTTCGAGTGTGAGGCCGGGACCTTTCTGGTTGTTGAAGACCCATCCAGTACTCCGCACGACGTCGTCACCGCTCACCTGCCGCTCAGAGACCAGGCCAGCGGCCCTCCAGGGAACGAGTTGCGGTCGACGAGCCATCCACGTGATTGTGCCAGAACCATCGACGATTCTCCACCTTGCTCTGTCGCTACGACTCAGCTTCTGCCAATGAAGGCCACCAGCAGCGGCGCATTCGTCACCAGAAACTGTCGCGAAACCAGGCGGGGCGAGCGGATGGCCGGCCGTTAGGCTTTTCGCTATGCGCGTTGGAGTGGTCGGAGCAACAGGTCAAGTTGGCAGCGTCATGCGACGCCTGCTCGAAGAGCGAAACTTCCCGGTCACCGAGATGCGGTATTTTGCGTCGGCCCGGTCCGCTGGCACCACGCTGCCGTGGAAGGGCGAGGAGATCGTCGTCGAAGATGCTGAAATCGCTGACCCCTCAGGCCTCGACATCGCACTCTTTTCCGCAGGCGCCGCGTCGTCTCGCGCCTACGCCGACAAGTTCACTGCGGCTGGCGTGATCGTGATCGACAACTCGTCGGCATTCCGTATGGACCCCGACGTGCCGCTGATCGTTGCCGAAGTCAACGGCCATCTGGCGCATAACCCGCGCAAGGGCATCATCGCCAACCCCAACTGCACGACGATGGCTGCCATGCCGGTTCTCAAGCCGTTGCACGACGAGGCGGGCCTGACACGTATGATCGCCGCCACCTACCAGGCCACTTCCGGATCTGGCCTCGCTGGCGTTGACGAGCTCGCGAAGCAGGTCGCCGAAGCCGGGCGCAACGGCGCAGCGCTGACACACGACGGTTCGGCTGTCGCCTTCTCGGCGCCTGAGAAATTTGCTCGCACGATCGCGTTCAACGCCGTGCCGTTGTGCGGCTCGATCGTCGACGATGGCCGGTTCGAAACCGACGAAGAGCAAAAGCTGCGCAATGAGTCACGCAAAATCCTCGACATCCCAAACCTCCTCGTATCTGGCACGTGCGTGCGCGTTCCGGTATTCACCGGGCATTCGCTGTCGCTCAACCTCGAGTTCGCCAACCCCATCTCGGTTGAGCGCGCCTACGAACTCCTTGCCGAGGCCCCTGGCGTTGAGGTGACCGACATCCCGAACCCGCTGCAAGCTGCCGGTGCCGACCCCAGCTTCGTCGGCCGTATCCGCGCCGACGAAGGCGCCCCAGGAGGTAACGGTCTCGCCCTGTTTGTCAGCAACGACAACCTGCGAAAGGGAGCGGCGCTCAACGCCCTTCAAATCGCAGAATTGATCCAGTCGGTCCAGAATTCCTGATGACTGCGTTGCGAGGGTTCCTCATTGAGCAAGCTCTAATGTCGTCTTCTTACGCCTCGTCCTCGAACGTTCTGATCCCGGCTGCGTGTTGAGAACGGGTTGACTGAGGGCCAGATCAATGAGGGGTTCTTCGAGTAGAGGTCGGACGCATTCGAAGGCACGCCATCACCCGTTGACCGCAGACTGCATTCGACCTCGCATCGCCGCCGCCTGAAGGTCCAGCACGACGACCACGCGAAGAAAGAGCAGTACTGAGGTGCAGTTCGTCGTTTCTGTTGCCGCGATCGTTGGATGATTGGTTGCCCGTTGGCCACACGGCCCGGCTCGTGTATGAAGTTGTTGACGACATGTGGGACCTTCGTGCGGTGGACGCGGCGTACACGAACGGGACTGGTGCGCCACCGTTCAGTCCGCTGATGATGTTGCAGGTGGTGGTCAGCGCTTCCTCGAGCGGGGTGACTTTAGGGCGCGTGATCGAACGCCGCTGCCAGTTCAATGTGGCGTTTCGCTGGTTGTCAACAAACACGAAACCGGATTACAAGTCGTTGTCAAAGTTTTGTCTTCGCCATCTCGACGCGTCGGATGATCTGTTTGGACACGTGTTGGTGTTGTGTACGAACGCCGGTCTCGTCAAGTTGGCCCGTGTCGTACTTGATTGCACCAACGCGGTCAGGTCAGCGTCGAGGCCCACTGCACTGTCTTACTGTCGCCTGGTGAGACGGATCCCTGAGATCGAAGCCGATTGGGAATTGACAACGACGTGAAATGATTGAATGCCTACTGCAGGTTTGGTTAAGATCTACACGCTCACGTTCAAGCCACCTAGTGTCCTGTCAGGCTGTTCCGCCCACGAATTCGGTGTTGGTGACGTCGGCGCAATAACGGCCGAGCCGTTCAAGGATTTCGTCGGCGGTT